>JGI24147J20444_1000277_pt1 | contig 37098 bp, 56 predicted proteins | sample BarGraIncub1133A_FD_20444 | JGI IMG/M metagenome (IMG submission 20444) | reverse complement strand
ATCTCATTCAATTTTAAAAATTTCCCAAAATGAGAGTTTGGCACCCAAACTAATAAATAATTAAAAAAATACAACGAAGGAGGGGAAAGGATGGGAAGACCTACCAAGTCGGTTATAACAATGAGCAAACATTTAACTAAAGAAGAAAAAGATAATAGAATTGAAAACGAAAAAAAACTAAAAGGAAATTCAGCCAATATTTCCCCACCTGATTATTTAAGTTTAAAACAAAAAGAAATATTTGAGTATATAGTAACTGAATTAGCAACTAGCGGAATACTTGGAAACTTAGATATCTATATTTTATCAACGTGCTGTATTGCTATAGATAGATTAGAAGTAATTGAAAGTAAGATAAATGATAAATTTAGCATGATTATGAATAAAGATTTGATGGCTGCTAAAGACAAGTATAGTAAAGACCTATTTAAAACTGTAAATGAACTTTCATTATCTCCACAAAGCAGAGCAAAAATAGGGAGTATGAATCTTGAAGATGAAAAAAACAAAGTAGATCCTTTGTTAACTGCATTGAAGAGTGGTAAAAAATGATATTACTTGAGCGTGCTTTACAATATGCAGAGGATGTTGTAAGTGGCAAAGAAATTACAACCAAAGAAGTTAAGATACAGTGTATATGGTTTTTAGATGATTATAATATTAAGCAACTAGAAGCGGATTATGAATTTTATTTTGATGAAGAAGAATTGTTAAAAATAGATTCACTAATAAAATTATTTAATTATGCCACTGGATTTGTAGCAGGTAAAGAAGTATTAGAATACCTGGCACCATTTCAATGTTTTCTTATTACAAATATATTTGCATGGAGATATAAAAATAACTATGAAAAATTTAAACATAATGATATAACACTTTTCATAAGTAGAAAAAATGCTAAAACCGCAACAGTAGCATTAATATTTATTCTCCTTATGCTGACTGAACAAAATTATAGTGAGTTTTATTCTATATGTTTAACTAGAGATCTAGCGGCAGAGTTAAGAAAAGCAATGGTACAACTATTAGAAGCAAGTCCTTATATAGCAAGACATTTTACAGTAAGTAAAACTTTTACCGGAAAGATTGAGTGTAAATTAACACATAGTTACTTTCAACCAAGGACCGCTCAGAGCGGAAAGAATAATTCTATAAGGCCAAGTGCATTTGTATCAGATGAACATGGTAATTTTCAAGATGCTAATAACTTTAATGCCATGAAAGGCGGACAAAAGAACGTTATTAATCCACTTGTATTTAGAACTACAACCGCTTATGCAATTACAAACAGTATTATGGAAGAAGATATTGACTATATACGCAAGGTATTTGATGGTGTAGTGGATGATGAAAGACAATTTGCTTTACTTTATTATGCTGAAGAAGAACATATATGGGATGATATAGGAATATATCAATCTAATCCATTACGAATAGAAGAAAATTATGAGATTGTAAGAGCTAATAGAAAGAAAGCATTACTAAAATCCACTGAAAAAATTGAATTTATGACTAAAGATATGAACAACTTTATGCAAGGCGATGCTGAAAATGAATACTTAGATATAAAAGAATGGAAAAAAGGCGAAGTTGATAAGATTGATTTGAATGGTAAAGAAGTTGTAATCGGTGGTGACTTTGCAATTAGTTTAGATTTAAATGCAGTAGATATAATGTACAAAGAGGGTAATAAATATTATTTAAAATCAAAAGGATTTTTACCAATTGAAACATTGGCAGAACGTAGAGAAAAAATTGATTATTATGCATATGAAAACTTAGGGTATTGCGAATTGATGCCAGGTAGAATTGCAGACTATGTAAAGATTGAAGCATATATAAGAAGTATAGAAGAATTATATAATTGTAAAATAATAAGTATAGTATCAGATCCTTTCAATGCATTGCAGATGATGAATAATTTAAGTGTTGATTATAAAGTAATATTTATTAAACAAACATATACTGGATTAAGTCCTTCTATTAAATCTTTCAGGGATGAAGTTTATAAATATAATGTTATACATGAAAAAAACAAACTACTTGATTACTGTGTAAGCAATGCAGTAGAGGTCAGGGCAAAAGTTACAGAGGATATATTATTAGCAAAAGAAAACAAAAACAAACAGCGTATTGATATGCTGTTGGCTGGTATATTTGCATTTAGTGAAATATATATTGAAGAAGAAAAGTATGATCCTATTGAAGCACTTAAAAATATGAGAGCATTATAAAGAGGGTGAACAAATGAAATGGGTTAAAGAAAAATTTAATAATATAAGAAATATTAAAGCTAATATACTAGCAGATTTGCTAATTATGTTGGCTTTTGTTGTTGTATTTACTACTACATTTACATTAAACAGATATGCTGCAATGTATTTACTAGCTATATTTTTATTTTTACTTAGCTATTTTGTAGCGAAGGGAGGTGAAAAATAATTGTTTTGGAAAAAAAAAGTACTGGAAAAGAGAATGAGTGTAGAAGAAATGAACAGTTATGCATGGTCTACTAACCTTGGTCAACAAAGTTTAGCTGACCCAGAGCTAAAAGAAAGGACCTATTATTCTTGTATTAAGATTTTAGCCGAAAGTGTAGCGAAGATGCCATGTAAATTAATGCAGAGAAATTCAGAGGGAAAAGTTGATGCTACTAATCATCCTTTATTTGATTTGCTAAAGACTAGACCTAATCCTTTTATGTCCTCTATAGATTTTCATAAATGCTTAGAAGCTAATCGCCAACATTATGGAGAGAGTGCAGCTTTTATTGAAAGAAATTTTAAAGGTAATATTACAGGCATATATCCAATTAGGGTAACTAGATTTGTTATAGATAATATTGGATTATTAAAAAGTAAAATGACTAATCCAATATTAGTTTATTATACTGCTGGGGCTTACGGAGAGGAATACACTTGCCTTTACGATGATATCATCCATTTAAAAGGATTCACATTTGATGGTTTAACAAGTATTTCAGTTCGAGAAAATTTACAAGGTACATTAGTAGCAAATAAATTAACACAAGATTACCAAGCAGATGTATTCTCCAATGGTGGTACAAACAAAATTGCCTTACAAATGATGCTAAGTGATATTAAAGATACTAAGTCTATTAATAAAATACAAGCTGACTTTAATGCTTTATTTAGTAGTAAAGGTAGAATATTTACAATACCCGCAGGGTATCAAGCAACCCCACTAAATGTAAGCCTGGCTGATAATCAATTTATGGAGCTGAAGAAGTTAAATGCTAAAGATATATCAAGTGTTATGGGTGTGCCTAATTATTTATTAGGTGATTATAGTGATTATAATAATAGCAGTATTGAACAGGCCTCTTTAAGTTACCTTGTAAATACTTTGCAAATATTATTAGAAGGAAATGAATCAGAGCTTGACTATAAATTATTAACTACAGAGGAAAGAAAAGCAGGGTACTATTTTAATTACGATGAAACTGTTTTACTACGAACAGATGCAAAAGTGCAATCTGAAATAAATAATAGTTATGTTCAAAATTCAATTTATACTCCTAATGAGGTTAGAATTTCGTTAGGTAAAACAAAACTACCTGACGGCGATGATTTATTGGCAGCAAGTGGAACTTTAAAAATAAAAGATCTTTATGGTACCGCAAAAGCAAATAGCGGTGGAATATAAAGGAGGTGATGAATTTGAGTAAAGAAAAACAAATAAGAAGTGCGGTAGATAACAATATTGAAATAAAAAACATTACAGAAAGTGAAAATAATATTGCTACAATAGAAGGTTATATTGCAAAGTTTAATTCTCCGACAGTTTTATGGCAAAATTATTTAGAACAATTAGATCCACATTGCTTTGATAAAACACTAGCCGATGGCCACAATATATTTTTACTATATGCTCATGATTGGGATAAGCCACTAGCTTCTTTAAATACTAAATCATTAACATTAACAGTGGATGCAATAGGATTATATTTTGTTGCTACAGTAGATACAAACATAAGTTATATAAAAGATACTGTTAATTTAATAAAGGCAGGGCTTACAGTTGGATGTAGTTTTGGATTTTGGATATTAGCAGAAAATGAAGTTTATGATGCTAGTACTGATACAATAACAGATACATTACTAGAAATCCAATTAATTGAAGGCAGCGTGTTAAGTAATCCACAGTATACAGATACAACAGTTTCAGCTAGAGCAAAGGATAAATCAGAGCTTTATAAACAAAAGCAAGACAAGTTAAAAGAAGATGAATTATATTTAGAGCTTATTAAAATTGAGTTAGAGTAATCTAACTTTTTATTATATAAAAAAATAATTAAAAAATAGGAGGAATTATATATGACAAGCAAACAGTTAAGAGAATTAATTGCATCAAAGACAATAGAGGTAAGAGGGTTTTTAGATACAAAAGATGCAGCAAAGGCAAAAACTTCTAATGAGGAATTAAGAGGGTTAAAAGATTCATTAGTAATTGCTTTGGAATTAGAAGTAGAGGAAAAAATGGAACTCGAAGAACAAGAAAGAGCAAAAAAAGCAGCAGCAACAAAAACACCTGGAAAAGAATTAGAAACAAATGAAATGCGTTCAATTGTTAAAAAAGTACTAGGATTAAATATGACAGTAGAAGAAAGAGCAGCAGTAACAAGCCTTGAAAATGGCGCAGTATTACCAAAAGAATTTATTAACAAAATTGTTGAAATACAAAAGGGCTACGGATCTTTAAAATATCTATGTGATATTATTCCAGTTACAAAAAATGAGGGTACTATTCCAGTAATTGATCTTGACCAAAATGCTTTGCTAGATGTTGTAGAGGGTGAGGATATCGTAGATGGTGCTTTAGTAACTACAGACTTAGCTTTCAAATGTACTAAAGTTGGGTTAATTCAGACATTAACTAGTGAACTACTAGATGATGCTAGTGTGGAAATTGAAACTTTAGCTAAAAAGAACTTTGCAAATATTGCGGTAGTTAAAGAAAACGCTAAAATACTTGCGGTAATTAAAACAAATGCAGCAGAGATTGTAGCAACAGAATACGAGGATATAGATAAAACAATTGATAGTGCATTACCTTCTGTTAAAGCTGGGTTAGTTACATTTACAAACGTAAGCGGATATGTATATTTAAAAGGTTTGAAAGACCTAACAACTGGTAGAAAGCTAGACTTAGTTACAATAGTTAATGGTGTAGAAACTTATTACAGCAAGCCACTTATAGTTGTGGAAGATGCTATGCTACCTGCAACCGCCTTGAAAAAAGTTTTTTATGTAGCAAATGCAAAAGAAGCAATCAAATATTTTGATAGACAAGCAATAACAATAGCTACTAGTATTGAAGCTGGATTTAAAAATGATACTAAAAAAGTTAGAATCCTAGAAAGATTCGATGTTGCTAAAGGGTCAGTAAGAAGTATTAAGAAAATAGAATTTTAGTAAAGGGGATTTATTCCCCTTTACTTTTTAAAGAGGTGATGTTATGGATTTAGATTATATAAAAATTTATATGAGAATAGATGGTAATGAAGATGATCCATACTTACAAGATCTAATTGAAATTAGTGAAATTTATATCGACTCTATGGTTGGCGAAAATTATAAACTTGATGTAAAGTTATCAAAACTTTCTACATTATTACAACAAAAATTAATTAGTGATATGTACGAAAGTAGAGGTACACAAATACCTTCAGGAACTAAGACTGATAGAATAGTTGAAAGCATATTAATGAAATTATCTATAGCTGAAAGCGTTATTATATGAATAGAAATAAACGAATATATTTTGAAACATATGCTACAACTGAAAATGATATGGGTGATCCAGTAAAAGGCTGGATTCCTTTTAAACCATTATGGGCTAGTGCTACTAATCTTAGCGGTAGAGAATATTTTGTTGCTATGCAAGTACAGGCAGAACAAACAATTGTATTTAATATTAGATATTGTAAAGATATTAAAGAAGATATGAGAATAGTTTTTAATAATCAAAATTATGATATTAATTTTATTGATGATGTAAAGTTTGAGCATAAAGAAATGAATATTAAAGCATTGTTGGCGGTGGTTTAAATGGCAATGCCTAAAAGCCAAATGAAAATAAATAAAAATGGTATAAGGTATATGTCTAATGTTAATAGAGCAAGTTTTACAATTAAACAATTAAGTAGAGCAGCTTTAAAGGATTGCTCTAAAGCATTGTTATATATGATGAAAGCAGAGGCTAAAAAATCACCAAGTTTAAAAAAAATATCCAAAGGAAAAAGGTTTAAAGGAATATTTCAGTATTGGTTGCCTAAAACAGGGGAATTAATACTAGGAATTAAAGCTGGTACATGGTATGCAGCGGATGCCGAAGTTGGAAATAAGCGACAGCCACAACGAGGTATTTTAAAAAATACTGTGTTGTCAAATATTGATTTTATAAGAAAAATGCAAGGTAGATATTTATCACAAATTAATGATGAAAATTTAGAAAATGGCATAATCGATGAAGCAGAACACTCCAGTAACCAGGATGATTAATATTTTTTAGCAATATAAGTGAGGTAATAACATGATTGAAATTAGAAAATCTATAAATGCTTATTTAAAAATTCTTCATCCTAGAGTTTATTTTCTGCAAGCACCAGAAGCGGCAATATACCCTTATATTGTTTATAGTGTTACAGTTTACCCAGATGGTGAAGGTAGTGAATTGGTGGACTTAGAAGTTGATGGGTGGGATATGAACTTAACAAGTGATACAACGGTAATTGAAACAATGATGGCAACTATAAATGGAAAACTTGATGATAACGGAAATCCTACTGGAATTGATAAAAAAACACTGACTACTGGCGTAATAACAGTGACATTTTACAATGAAAATATGATTCCATTACTTGATAGTACAGATAAAGCAATTCATAGGCGTAAATATTCATATTCAGGACAGTTAATAAGAAATTAGGAGGTTACAATATGAAAGTAACAAAGGAACAGATAGAAAATGTACAAGTCGATTATGGTATTGTTTATTCGAATTACGGAGAAATAGATCAAGCAAAATTAGGACCAGTCAGGGGCGGTGGAGAGTTCGCAGCTGAAGCAAAAATAAGTCAGATTGAATTTGATGGCGCAAATGGAGCAGATATGGGAACGGAATACGTAGAAAGTGTTGATGCGGCTTTAAGTGTAGTAGTATTAGATAGTGGTATTAAATCATTATCTACCGCCATGCCATGGGCAACTTATGATGAAACAGCAGGAACATTAACCTGCGGAACTGCTAATATAGGTATAATAGCATTAACTTCATACTTAAAGAATGTAACTATGTTTTGTAAAACTGTGAAAGGTGAGTATAGAAAAATCACTTTATACAATGCAATGAATTTAGCAAAGTTTGCATTTAAAGCAGTACCAAAAAAACAAGGTGAAGTTAGTTTAGAACTTTCAGCACATTGGGATCACACAGATGATACTCAAAACTTATTTGAAATTAGTACAATAGCTTCAATAGTTGATCCAATAGTATAAAAAAACAAGCAATGGGAGAAATCTCATTGCTTTTAATTTTAGGAGGAACACATGAATATTAGACAAAGCATGAAATTATCAGCGATAATTGATAAAATGGAATTAAGAATATCTAATCCAAAAGATGGCCAAGAAGAAATTGGAGCAGATCTAATTGTTCAGGTTGTAAGTAAAGCACATAAGGCAGAAAAAGAAATATATAGTTTCGTAGCAGAATTAAATAAAATATCCCCTGAAGAAGCTGAAGAAGTCGACATAATTGAATTTATAAAAGGACTTCAAGAGGTGAAAGGTTTGCAAAGTTTTTTTACCTCTGTAGTGAAATAAGCCAGCCTAAATTATTAGAAGTATTAAATAAAATATACGGATATAGTGTAATGGAAATGGAATTTAGTCTAGATTTATTTGTTTATGCATTAGAAAAAAATGTTGAAAACAGCCAGTTTGAAATGTGGAAAGTTCAATTTAATGATGCAATGCAAATTTCTAGAGAAGATTTTATATCTTTCATAGAATATAAGGAAACATTAAAGACTAAAAGAATTGAAAAAGCTACTGAAATTTCATATGAAGAAATTGAAAAAGAAATGGAATTAGTCGAAAAAGCCTTTGAAAGAAAGGAGGTAATTCAAAATGGAATTATTTAGATTGTTTGGATCAATATTTGTAGATACTGAAAATGCAGATGCAAGTTTGCAAAATACAGACCAAAACGCTGAAAAAGTTGGAAATACATTTTTAAAAAGTGTAGGTAGTGCTGCAAAGTTTGGGATAGGTATAGCGGCTGCAGTTGGAGCAGCTGCACTAGCAGTTATTGGACTTAGCGTAAATATAGGCGAAGATTTACAAAAGGCCTTAAATGGATTACAAAGTGAAACAGGAACTACAGATGAAGCCATGAAAGGTATGAGAGAATCTTTATTATCTATTTATAATAACAATTTTGGAGAAAGTTTTGATGATATAGCGAAATCTATGGCCCTTGTAGCAAAACAAACAGGTCTTACAGGTAAAGAATTAGAAAGTGCAACTACTAATGCTCTATTGCTGCGAGATACTTTTGAAATGGATGTAACTGGCTCGATATCTGCAGTTGACCAATTAATGAAACAATTCGGACTAACATCGGAGCAAAGTTATAATTTGATGGCTTTAGGTGCCCAAAACGGAATGAATGCACAGGATGACCTAGTAGATATAGTAAAGGAATATTCTGTACAATTTAAAGGTATGGGATTTAATGCTGAGGAAATGTTTAACATGTTATCCAATGGTGCTAAAGCTGGTGGATTTAGTATTGATGTTATGGGTGATGCAGTAAAAGAGTTTAATATTAGGTCTAAAGATGGTAGTAAAGCCACAGGAGACGCTTTTAAATCTTTAGGCTTAGATGCTGGGGCATTAACAAAAGCATTTGGTAAAGGTGGAGAAGATGGTAAAAAAGCATTTATTAGTGTAAGTGATGCACTCGCAAATTGTAAAGATCCTCTTGTTCAAAATCAAGTTGGTACTGCTTTATGGGGAACAATGTGGGAAGATCTAGGTGCAAAAGGTATTCTAGCACTCGGCACCACGAAAGGAAAAATTGATGAAACCACAAATGCTTTAGAAAAGATAAATGCGGTAAAATATAACACATTTACTGAGGCAATGGTAGGAATAAAAAGAAATCTTGAAACGGGAATATTAATACCTATATCTGAAAAAATTCTACCTGCTTTAAGTAATTTTTCAAACTATATTATAGCAAACATGCCTATTATAAAACAATATATATTAGATATGACAAATATAGTTTTAGAAAAATTTGATAAAATTGTTGTTATAGTTAAAGATATTGCACAAAATATTTTTCCGGGTATGAAATTATCTACTTTTAATTTAAAAGAAGAGGTAAAAAAATTAGTAACTACTGGATTAAATATATTAATAACTGCTTTAACTTGGGTGAGAGATAATATACCACTTATAAAAGGTGTAGTTGTAGGACTTACTGCAGTATGGGTTATTCAAAAGGGAATTGTAGTAGCACATAATATTGTACTAGGTATCCATAATGGAATATTACTTATTGCAAATACAAGGTTACTACTAATGAAAGGGTATTTAGTAGCTTTAAATATTGCACTAGGACTCTATACTGCAGCAACAAAAGCAGGATCCATTGCACAAGGTGCATTTAATTTAGTTATGGGATTAAACCCTATCGCAAAAGTTATTTTAGTTTTAGGACTTCTTGGAACGGCAATTTATGAAGTAGTTAAGCATTGGAAAGATATATGTACATGGATTGAAAAGGCATGGAATTGGCTTACAACATGGAATGGAACTAAAATGTCTGACAAAGAATCAAAAGTAGTTACAAAACAAATAACAGAAAAATCTAATAACAGCAATGGTGGTCAATATGGGTTTGCAGTAGGTACACGCTATTTACCAGGGGATATGATTATACAGGCACATGAAGGAGAAATGATAGTACCCAAGAGTGAAAATCCATATGCAAATAGCAAGGGCAATATATTAAATGGCGCTAATAATACTGCAAGCGGGGCACCTATGACGATACAATTAGTATTACAAAATGGAAAAGCAATAGCAGAATTTATTGTAGATGATTTAGACAGTTTAATGGGTAATAAAAATAAAATTACAGGAAGGAGTGTTGGAATATGAAGGGAATAACCTTTAATTTTAAGCACTCTTTTTCTGACTTTAATTTAATTCTTAATGATAAAAAAATAGGCACGCCATCAAAAAAGAAAATTAAAATCGATGTACCTTTTATGAATGGAGTTTATGATTTTAGCACAATTGGAAGTAATGGAGAAATGACATATAATCAACGAGTAATTGAAGTTAAACTTACTTTAATTGCTTATAGTAAGGCAAAATTGCATAGTGATTTAACTAAAATTACAGAATGGCTTCAAGACATAGGACAATCAAAATTAATTTTTGATGATATAAAAGATTATTATTTTTTAGCAGAAATAGAAGAAGGAATTGGGATACTAGAATCTAACAAAATAGCAGAAATTACAATTAAATTTATAGCAGAGCCTTTTAAAATTGGTACAAGTATAGAAGGTACTAATCAGTTATGGGATACATTTAATTTTGAAACTGACTATTTACAAAATACTGATTTTAATATAATTGGTAGTGAAAATATTACTATTTATAACCCAGGAAGAAGTGTGTCACCTATGATAAGCGCATCCGTAGCAATGTCAGTAATTATAAATGGAGATACTTTTAGTTTATATCAAGGAGACAATGTAGATTATAGATTTAAATTTAAAAGTGGTTCAAATACAGTAGTTGCAACAGGCACTGGACAAATTGGGTTTTATTTTAGGAAGCAGGTGCTTTAATGTACAAAATAAGCGTTTATAATTACGGATTTGAAACGGTAATACATTATCCAAGTGCAGATAAAGCAACACCTCATATCATGGCATCAAGTTTACAAGAGAAGCTAAGCCAAGCTGATAATTTAACTTTAACTATACCTTATATTAATTTAGGATACAACTCATCAAAAGAGTTATCTACAAAAGTAAAAGTATCTAAAATAAGTGATGATTCAATAGTTTTTACAGGCAGGATACTTAATATTAAAGATGGTATGAGCTCAAGCGGAGAGTTTACAAAAGAATGTATTTGTGAAAGTGCATTAGGCTACATGAACGATTCGCACACAAGGAGAACTACGTATACTAATCAAAACCCTACTACCATTTTAACAAGTCTATTAGCAAGACACAATGCTACTGTAGATTCAACTAGGCGAATACAACTTGGAAATATTCAATTAACGCAAAATATCACAATTTCTTATAATTATGAAACGGTTTTAAATGCGATAATTAAAATAAGAAACATACTTGGAGGGGATTTACTTGTTAAAGAAATAGGTGGAGTCCTATTTTTAGATTATTTAATGCAACAAGGTTCAAATAATGGGGTACAAATAAAATTAGGTCATAATCAAAAACAACTAATAAATGAATATAATGCAGCAGATATAATTACAAGGTTAATACCTTTGGGCTATGGATCAGGGATTAATCAACTTGATATATCTAGTGCAAATAGTGGATTAGATTATATAGACAATATTGATGCAAAAGCTAAATATGGAGTAATCGAAGGGCAAGGAACAAATGCAGATATACAAGATGCTGGTACTCTTAAAATGTGGGGCACAACACAGTTAAGTGAAAATTCACAACCAGCTTTAAATGTGAGTTGTGATATGTTGGATTTATCAACTATAGGGATAGATAATCCGTTAAATTTAGGAGATACTTCAGAAATAATAAATAGTGTAATGAATTTTGATGTATTTGCAAGGGTAATTGAAAAAACTACCGATTTACTAGCACCTTATAACCCTAAAATAGTTATAAATACAAAACCTATAAGAATTTCAGAAAACATAGTTAGTTTAAAACAAAGAACTTTATCCCTAGAAAATGCACCACAGGGAAACACCTATATTGATACATTTGGGTACGCAGAAAATATAGACTCAACACATCCCTTTACTTTACCTATATGGATTAGTCCTGACATAATTTTTATAAATAGAGTTAGATTACACATAGATGGTCAAAAATATAGAGCCTATGAGATTGGTTCAGATGCGCCAGTCCGAACGGATGAAAATACTTACTATACATCACAAGAAACAGCAATTACAACCGCACCTCATATGCATCAATATGGCTTAGTTGCGCATGTACATGATACAAAATATGGGATAAGTGAGGATAACACGAGCATCCCATATAATTGTATTGTAAAAATAAATGATGTAGAAGTTAGTGGACCATTTTTCGATGAATTTTCGATAGACATAGATATAACGTCTTATATAAATACTCCAGGAGAAACCTATAAACTTGAATTAAGCAGTGATAAAAATGCAAGGGTAAACGTGTGGATTTCGATTCAAGCATTTATTCAAGCAAAATAAGGGGGAATTTAAGTGGCAAATATAACAGATGATATAACACGAATTAGAGCAGCAGTGTATGGGGAAGAAGTAAGAGAAAGTATTGCAAGCGGTATAGAAAATATAAATGCAGAAGTTGAATCCACAACTGGAAGACAAAATGTTGTGGAGAGTAGACAAACCGATGTGGAAGGCGAGCAGGATGCACTTGAAGCAAGGCAAGATGTAGCGGATGCTCGTGAAGTAATAAGGCAAACAAATGAAACTACTAGAGTAACCGAATTTGATGGAATAAAAACAGATTATAACACTTATAAAGATGTAATGATTGATGCTAGTCCGGTCGCCAATTTACAAAATCAAATCAATAATAATACGTCGGATTTGGCAGAAAATACACCACATTTAGAATATGAGGGTAAAAAGTATTTAATAAATAATCCTTATAAAAATGGTGGAAGTTTGCATTTAAAAGGGCAAACACATTGCCACACAAGCAATTCAGATGGAGTAAACTCTTCAATAATATTGGCTACTGCTTATAAAGATGCAGGGTTTAATTTTATGACAATTACCGACCATAATTTTATAACCCCAAATCCAAATGTTGCAGGAATAACATGGATAGGGACGAGTTGTGAGGAATCACAAGAATTACACATTAACGCATTTAATATTGATACAAGGGATGAAGCATTAACAAATGCACAAGATATTATATTATATCATCGTAACAATGGTAAAATGACAACTCTAAATCATCCTAATTGGAGTTCTAATGAATCGCCTTATGGAAAGCCTTTGTCTAAATACGATATAAACAAATATCATGATTATAATTTTATGGAAATAGTCAATGGCGCAACAATGACATACGCAGAACATATGTGGGATTGGGCATTAAGTAGCGGACATAAAATTTTTGGAACAGGGGCGGATGATTGTCACGACATAACAAACGCAGGCTTTAATTCAGGATGGATTGTTGTACATTGTGAAGAAAATACAAAAGATGCGATTCTACTAAATATTAGAAGTGGAAATTTCTACGCAAGTAATGGTAATGATATCACGATTGGTTTAACTGATAATGTTATTACTGCTTCAAGTACGGCACCAAGTAACTTTTCATTTATCGGGTTAGATGGTAGAGTATTGCAAACTAATAATGGGGCAACGAGTTCAACTTATGTCATAAAAGGTAATGAATTATATGTGCGTGTTGTTTCAACTCGTGTTTCTAATTCTAAAAAAGCTTGGTCACAACCTATATTCATAGACAGTATAGGAACGGATGGTTCAATTGCTACTAAATTGTATCCAACTGTAGTTAACCCAAACCTGGTTATTAATGGTAATTTTGAAATAAACCAAGGTCGAGTGAGCCAACCGATAGGCGGTTACTTTACTGATAGGTGGAGAATATCGGCTTCTGACACATCGACACAAGGAATGTCTCAGTCAATTGTTCAGCTAAACAATGGTGAATTACCAAATGCTTTAAAGTATTGTAGAATATCAAGTACGTCAGATTTTGCGTCAGCTTATGCTGGTTTAAATTATATATTAGAACAATCAATAGAGGATGGAGTTAGGCATTATTGCGGTTATGGAAAAAAAGTTACCCTATCATTTTGGGCTAGAAGTAACATAGTTGGCAAACGTATTGGATTAAATTTAATACAAGCTTATGGTACTGGAGGGTATACATCCGAACAATTGGCTGGGAAAGTAATTACTTTAACGAATGTTTGGGAAAAATTTGAATGTACATTTATGACAAACTCTATCATCGGTAAAACTATAGGAACAAATGACGCTTTAATATTAAGATTTTGGGTAGCATGGAATAGTTCATTTGCTGCTAGATTTAATGGTAATGCAGTAAGTGAAACTTTTGGCGGGGCTATGCAGTTTGATATTGCGAACATAAAATTAGAACATGGTGATCTTGCAACTCCATTTATTCCTAGATCAACCTCCGAAGAATTGTCTTTATGTCAACGATATTATGAGGTATCAGATAGTTGGGTTGCAACGATGGCATCCTCAACAGGACAACTACTTGGAAATAGTTTTATGACTCAAAAACGTATTCCACCTGCTATTACGATAATTGCACCAACAACTTTGGTAACGTCAAATGTTAATAATTTAGATGATACTACTAATTATCCTGTTACTGCATCATCTGTGTCTACTCAAAGGATAAAATTCTTGAATGCTACTGGAATTATTAAAGGAAATGCTTATATTTTTAAATATACAGCAGATGCAGAAATGTAATAAATACTAGAAAATTAATATGCACATAGGAAAAGTAATTGAGAAATTACAAATCCTAGTGTATATTAATTAATAGTGTAAAGGAAAAAGAGAGTGTACTAATCATCTGGCTTTAGTTTTTATTTGCAATATAATAGTTTTAGTATATAATTAATGGTAGATTGTGGTATATAAATGATTATAAAGTAATAAACAAAGGATGGTATTAAATATGTATAAAAGAATATGTTTATTGGTTTTAATAATTTTCATAGGATCTTTTTTCTATAATATCAATAAATTTGATGGCTTTGTTAAGGCAAATGTAAATTTAAAAGAACTACGCATTTCAGATAAACAAAAAGAATATATACGAGAAGTCTATCAAGAAAAGATTGAAATCCCAAATTTAACAAAGTCATATCGTTTCTTATATCTTTCCGATACGCACGTTATTATTAAAAGTAGGGATGAAATAGGCTGCTTTGGTAATACAGACGCAAGAATGGAGGGTTTTAAAAATAGTATAGGAAAAAGTAGTTATGAACAATTCCCATATTGGATACAGTATGCTAACAATAATGTTGATGCAATGTTAATGGGCGGGGATATAATTGATTATTTTTCAGATAAAAACGTTAATTATATTAAAGATAATCTAAAAAAACTAAAAATTCCTTATCTTTATACTATGGGGAATCACGATTCTTATGTGCCGTGGGATGACATTGGATTTATAGGCGATGACAAAAATCTGCTAGGTCTGTTTTATAAAAACAACACAGAAGTTCAAGTACAAGACTATGGTGATTTTAATGTCGTTTCAGTAAATGATTATGCAGAAGCAGGGCTGGCAAAAATATCAAAAAAAGCACTTGAAGAATTTAAGAAAGTTTACAAAACAGATAAGCCGATGATTCTTATCGTACATGTACCGTTGTGTACAGAGAATACAGATGTACTGAAAGAACAAACAGTAAAAACATGGGGCAGTCCACTGCTTTTGGGGGAAAACTGTGGTTATGATTTAGATGAAGCTACAAAAGAATTTTTAGACATGGTAGTAAGTGATAATAGCCCTGTGGTTGCCGTATTGTCTGGACACTTACATTTTTACCACAAGGATATGCTGAATGATAAAATAGTCCAAATAGTAAGTGACTATTCAGCTCATGGATATGGGACAGTAATTACTGTTTCTGGTAACAACATAAAATAATAATCGATTAGCAATTGGAAAATAGTACGACTTAACTACAAAATAAAATAGTCATAATTAGGACACCTGAGAGGGTGTCTTTTTAATGCAAAAACATAGGAGGTATGATATGCCAGAACTACACATTTGCAACCAAGAAGCAAGGCTAGTACGAATAGAAGAGGATATTAAAACTCTTCAAAACAGTGATAAAGACAATAATAAAAACATGTCGGATATGAAGCAAAGTCATGCTGAGACTAAAATTTATGTAACTCAAATATTTGAGAGTTTAAAAGATATAAAAATAACATTAGCAGCAGTAACGGAAAAACCAGCTAAAAGATGGGAGCAAGTCATTTCAACTATTTTGACGGTAGCTGTCACAGTTGCAGTTACTTATTTTTTTACAAGGAGGTAGGACAATGTGATGAAAGGCATTGATGTAAGTATTTTTCAAGGTCATATAGATTTTAAAAAGGTAAAAGCAACGGGCGTGGAAGTAGTAATAATTAAAGCTACACAGGGCACTGGCTACACTAACGCAATGTTAGCAGAACATTACAAAGGGGCTAAAGCAAATGGCCTTAAAATAGGTTTTTATCACTATTTAACTAAAGATAATCCAACTACTCAGGCAAAACAATTTTTAAATATCATTAATGGACTAATAGCAGATTGTAAATATATTATAGATGTAGAGGGTGATTGGACTATTGCAGCTGCTAGTAAAGCGACAAGAGAGTTTGCAAATTATTTGATAAGCAAAGGCAAAGAACCTTGCATATATACTGGAGATTACTTCTACAGAGACAACCTTAATAGTACAGTCAAAGACCTTCCAGTGTGGGTTGCTAACTATGGTGGCAATATAATGGCTAAAAAATATATAGGGCTACAATACAGTGAAAAGGGCGTTGTAAATGGTATTATAGGACATGTTGACCTAGATACCTTTAATGATGGTATTTTATTGACTCCTAAGGTTGTTCCTAAGTCCACTCTAAAAATAGGCACAGTTACTGCAACAACCCTAAATGTAAGAGCAGATGCTGGTACAGGGTTTAAAGTCATTGGGCAACTTAAAAAAGGTGATAAAGTCACAATTGCTAAAGCCATTGGACCTAATTGGTACTCAATATATTTTGGGGATCATGGGGGATATGTATCAAGCGAATATATCAAATAGAAAGGAAGTGGTCTTCCCTATCTAAATTTAAATTTGAGGAGAGTGTATTAAATGCAAGATTTTTTATCAATATTATACCCAGTATTATTAACAATTCTTACAGGGTTTTTAGGATATATAGGCAAAGAGGTAGTAAAACTAGCACCCAAGTTAATTGACTTCGTGGTGGCTAAAATAGGGCTTACAAACTACACTAAAAGTAGACTTGTTGCTTTGGATGTATGGAACATAGTCGAAGAAGACTTTAGATTAAATGAACTTATTGGGGATACGGTCCAAGCTAAACAAATTATGTTTAAAACTTTAATTAAGCAAAAAATACCTGGAATAACAGATGCAAATATAGAATTATTTAGACAAGCCATTGCTGGGGAATTTAATAAAGATAAACCTTTAGTAATAAAAGCTATAGAAAATCCGGTAACAGTAGCAACTCCAATTATAAAATACTTTGCTGCGGATGGAACGGAGCTGCAACCAGTTACAAATATAGTAGCAGAATAATTCTAAGCCTGAGGTTAGAGAAATCTAGCTTCAGGTCTTTTTTTATTTTTGTATTATAACTGAAAAACCAAATATAAACAAGTAAAAAGCACTGGCTAATCCAATGCCTTTTACTTATTTATATTTTATCAATTTGCTAGGATGTACTTCCAAAGCTTTACTCATCTTTATTAATAGATCTAATTTAATATCCCATTTTCCTCTTTCTATTTCGCTTAAATAATTTTGGCTTATTCCTACAATTTCTGATAATTGTGTTTGAGTTAATTTCTTTATTTTCCTAAACTCCTTTATCTTAAGCTCGTACATGTCCATGGTTTAATTATATAAGCCAGTGATACCAATGTAAACAGGTAAGTATTGTAAGGTGTCATTACGTGTCGAGTCTTGATTGTACCTTATGTTATTTATATAATTTATTTGGGGTGATATTATGCTAATACATAGGGTAAGGTTTGGGAGCTCTTTGATAAAAGAATTAGATGATAAATTAAGAGAATTATCGAAAGAAACAAGAATACCATTATCGAGATTAGTTGATGAAGCCATAGAAGATCTCTTAACGAAACACTCTATTAAAAAATAGGGTGTTTCGTTCTTTTTTGTAATAATTTAGTGCTAAAATGTCGATAATATCGAGGGGCTCGATACTATTTAGGTTTATACTTTATATATAGGGGGTGAGTGTAATGATAAAAGATACAATTATTAAAAAGCTTAAAGAAGAGAATGCAAAATTGAAAGATGAAATAATACGCATACAATACGAAGTTTATAAGTGTAAAGAGGTAGTTATAAATAATAGATAATTTTTAAAAACAGGTTTATTCAAATCAACATAAACCTGTTTTTATTTGACGTCAAAAATCCGTCAAAAAACTAATTCTAATTAATATCTTTTAGTTCTATTTATTTTTGAAGTAAATCTATATATTGGCTTGTATGCTCATTTTGTATGAGTTTGTTCTGATTTACTTTATAAGGTTGTTATATTAGAAATAAAGAATAAATAAACCGTGGGGAACTTGATAACTCAAAGTTTATAAGCAAATCGTCAAAAATTTCGTCAAAATTTATAAAATATCATTAATAATGCTAGTGGCTCTTTTGATCATGTCGCTATTTACATGAGAGTAGGTTCTCATTGTTTGCTCAACTGTGTGACCAAGTAACATAGCAGCGGTTTTGAAATCTACTCCATTTGCAATTAAATTTGTTGCGTAAGTGTGTCGAAGCTCATGAATAGTAATATTGTGACCATTTCTTTTTAGCAATCCATTTAGGCAGATACTTACAGATGTAGTATTTCTAAATGCAAATACTCTTTTATCTGCTTTAATATTTTTATTATTTATCATAGGGACTACTTTGCTAGATATTGAATTTTCAGGGCAATCAATATCCTTTTGGCTTTTAAGTATAGGTAAAACCCTTAATGGTATAGGAACTTCACGATTGGAGTTCCTATTTTTCAATGACCCTAAACCATACTCTTTTTCGGTAATCAACTTCCATTGTTGATTTACTTTTATCACAGCATTTTTAATATCAATGTTGTCCCAAGTTAATCCAAGTATTTCTCCAAGTCTCAAACCACACTTTAAGGCTATTAATGCAATTAAGTAATATTTATTTTCAACAATATCATCTAAGAGCTTATCAGCTTCCTGCTTGGTTAAGGCTCTTTTTTCTGTGTTTTTTTTAACTTTTGCTATTTTTATATTTTTTGTTGGTAATGAAGTAATTAAATTATGTTCATTCATGGCACTTCTGAAAAATGTATTTAATTTTCCAAGATATTCATGAATACTCGTGGAGCTTAATCCAATACGCGACATGTTGTCCATAACCTCTTGAATATCAGAAAGTGATATTTTTGATAGCTCAATAGTATTTAACGACATAAAGTGGTTTAAGACTGTTCTAAAAGAGGCAACAGTCTTTGCTTCTCTATATAAACTCATGTGTTTTAAATATTTGTCTTTAAATTGACCAAAAGTAATTCCAATCATATCTAAACTGATTTCATTTTTAGATGCCCTTTTGAGTTCAGTTACCGCTGCATCCATTTCTACTTGTGCTAATTCCTTGCCCAATTTATTAAGATCATAGCCTTGCTTACTTTTTGTTTTCCATTTATCATTAGAATTTTTATAAGTAATTATATATTGGTATCCCTTATCTTTTTTTCGTATAAGAGTTGAATACTGCATATTAAACCTCCTTAAAACATTTCTAATACCCCTAGCGGGTCAAAATAAACTATATAATGATCTATTTGATAGTATAATCCATATTTTTCTCTGTAATGCTGAATTGATTCTTCCAAAAAATTCTCTGTTATATTCAAATATTCAGCCAATTCATGTCTACTTCTAGCGCGGTTTTTATGGGCATTAACGATATCCATTACGCCAACGAGCTTTTCATATCCCCAGTTCTTAGCTCTTTTTTCTTGTTTTATGTTTTCAATATCCTCTGAGTTTAATATATCACCGTAAGAGGTGTAATGATGTCCTATTTCCTCAGCCAAGATGCATCTTTTTTCTGCGTCAGTATCTATAGAAGAGCTGATAGCAATAGCATTATCTGCATAAAGACCCTTAAATACGCCTTTAAAATTTACTTCTACTACTTCTACGCCATTTTTGTGGATTTCATCTACTAAGTCTTCGTACATGTCTATCCCCCCATAGATTTTAGTTATTTCTTCTTTTTAGAAAGTACAAATTTAATAAAATTTTCTATATCTTCTTTTTCATTTTCTGTAAACTTTTCCCCTTCAAAATGAGCAGCGATGGTTGTTAATGAATCGGGTTTAAGATCCTTATTTGATTTATACACTTCATTTGTTTCGTAGAGAAAAGTGTCTTTAGCCATTTCATTTATTTTAAGCATAGAACCCATTGCTAAATTTAAGTTTTCTTTAGTAGCATAATCCTTAAAAAATTCCTCTACTTGAACGTTGAGAGCATTTGCTATTCTCTTTAAGACTTCAATAGACGGATTGTCCTTTATTCCTTTTTCTATATTGCTCAAATAGCTACCGCTAATTTTTGCTATTCCAGCGGTCTTATTTAATCCCATTGATTTTGATTCTCTTATTTTTTTTATGTTTTCGCCTACCACTTCAATAACCTCCGTTTATATTATCTATTAGAATACAATAATAATCCATTAGATAACGAAAGTCAACGATATTTTGAGAAAAACAAAGAAAATCATCCGACAGATAACGATAACATACGATAATCGCCATAAGAGGTGGAATATGGGATTTTAATTATCCATGAGATAATGATATCATTATCTCATGGATAACGAAACGGAGGTGAGTAAAGTGAATAAAATTAAATTTTATAGAAATAATTTAAATTTATCAATTTATAAGATAGCAGAGCTTGCGGGGTTAACTGCAAGTTATATTTCCAATTTAGAAAATGATAATAGAACAAATCCATCAAAGGAAACAATGCAAAAAATTTCTAATGCACTCGGTGAAAGTGTCCAAGCTATATTTTTCCCGAATGAAATAGAGTAAAGGGGGTTTAAATTGGTTACATTATTAACACAGCAAGATTTAGCTAAAAGGTGGCAAGTTGCAGTTAAGTCCATAGAAAACTGCAGAAAAGACGGTATTATAACGGCAGTAAAGGGAGTACCAGGTATTAGATTTACTCTAGAACAAATTGAAAATATAGAAGTGCTCAAATTAGAGAGATTTTCGCCATTAGAACGTAAAAAATTAGAAATGGAAAATGAAGAATTGAGGATAACCAATGAAAAGTTAAAGAAAATCATTGGTAATATATTATCAGAAAGTGCCAAGTTAATTGCTTTAGTTCCAACTTACTAATCATTTCTGCTATGAAACTATATACATATCTTAAATATTATACATCGCAATGGTGTAAAAGTCCCCAACAACGGGTAACAAATTATAAGGAGGGAAAGGGAAATGAACCAATTAATAAATATCAAAAATGAAAATGGGCATCAAACAGTAAGTGCCAGGGAATTATATTTAGGGTTAGGACTAGATAAGTCAAATTGGTCAAGATGGTATCCAACTAACATAATGGCTAATGAGTTCTTCAAAAGGGATTATGACTGGGTTCGTCTTAATGACGAGGGGAACGAAACGATAGATTTTGAAATAACAGTTGATTTTGCAAAACACATAGCAATGATGTCTAAAGCTAAAAAGTCACATGAATACAGAAATTATTTTTTAATATGTGAAAAACAAGCGAAAGATGTACAACCACAATTGAGTAAAGAAGTACAAGCTATATTTGTCCTTGATGAAAGAACAGTGAAAATTGAAAATAGGATGAATAAATTTGAAGATAATATGCCGCTCTTCAATGTTGAATGTAAAGAGCTGCAAGCATTAGTTAGAAAGATTGGTATAAAAGCATTAGGCGGATATAAAACTCCTGCATACAATGATAATTCAGTTAGAACAAAGATATATAAGGACATTCAGCACCAGCTTAAGCGTGAATTTGGAATTGAAAGGTATGAAGGTATTAAAAGGGTTCAGTTAGATGCTGCTAAAGCAATTGTAAATGATTATAAGGTGCCAATGTTTTTAGTAAAAGAAATTGAAATAATTAATGATCAAATAAGATTTTAAGGAGCTGAATTAATAATGATTAAAAATAAAACCTTTATAAATGAGAGTAGGCTAGGAAGGTTAATACAAGCTAATCTTACTGGTACTAATATTGTAAATTTAAAAGATGATTGTTTTGAATACTGTAACGGTCACTTATTCGTAACTTGCTCATATAACTTAGATTTAGTTATTCAAAAATTATTTAAGACAGGAGCAATTTCAAACTATAAAAACTGGACACCCGAAAGATCTAATGACTTTAAAGGGACTTTCGATTGTAAAAGTGAAATTGAAGCAACTCAAACACCATATTTAAAAAAACTCAAGTCTACAGGGGAACTGGCTAATATATTTCAAATTGGTAACAAATTTGTTAGTTATCAAAAGAGGTATATTGATATATTTGAAAACGTTCAATATAAAGTATCTGATGAAGGAGCATTACCAAGTTTAAGAGTTTATGCCGACGAAAAACTTATAGGTTTTATAGCAGCGGTACGCGACCAATATGATTTACTAACTGAAATTATAGGCAGTTAAAATGGATAAGGTAATTTGCATGGTTTGCAATAGGCCTCTTAAGGATCCATTAAGCAGAAAAATTAAATGTGGACCTAAATGTTTGAAAATTCTTAATGAAGCTAGGGAAATGTATAAATCTAAAAGTAAGAATCATAAAAGGATTGAAATAAAAGGCCAGACCAATATTTTTAAGGAGGTAATGTAATGTCAAAGAAAATTATAGAGCAAATGGTTGGACAAGTCATTACAGATGCAGAATTTGCAATAATAATGGAAATAGCAACAGATGATATTAAATTTAATAGAATTAGTTTTAAAAAATATACAAGCCTAGATTATGTATTGGATATAGCAGCAAAGAGTGCATTGATATTTAAAATGTGTGCATAGAGAGAAGGTGAGAAAGTGCTGGAAGAACTAGATACACCAATAGAATACGATAAATATGGTCGCATGAGTTACAATCCCATATTCCATGAAAGTAATGGAAAGCCTTGGCATATGGAGGATACTAAATATTTAATTGACTGGTATGACATTATAGGTCCCGAAGAAACAAGCTTTGCGATAGATAGAACTATAAAATCGGTGATGCATAAAGTTACCCTGCTGCGCAAAGATGGCAAAATGAAAAAAACTTTAAAAAATGTTAATACTAAGAGAATAAAAAAGAACCCTTTGGCGAGGGCCCAATCAAAATAATTCAAGAACATTATAACATGACAAAGATAAATAAATCAATGGAGGTAGAAAATGAAAAAACAAATAATAGGATATGTTACCGGAGTTATCAATAGCTATTCAAGGACCATAGAACGACTAAAAGCAAGTGGGGCACCAATTATATCAACTAACTCATTTCAGGCATTTAAAGAAGAATTTACTGACTTACTAGAGTTTGTAATAGATATTCCAGAACAAAATAAAGAAGCAGCAATGCTAAGTTTTAATGTTGCATTGCGGAATGAAGATTTGAAGAAAAGAATTTTAGAACTTGAAGAGAGTTGTGAGGACATGTGTGAAATTGAGAAAAACTTGCATAAGAGAATCAAGGCATTAACTGATAATAATGAAGCATTAGATAGTAATTGCAATGTATTAATGAATCAAAATAATAAACTAATAAAAATAAATTTTGGACTTACAAACTGTAATAAGAATCAATTTCAAATGATTAGAAAGTTACGTTATAGAAATAAATCACATACAATGACATTTTAATTTAAATGAATCATTATGGAGGGACGATATGGCACAAAGAAGAATGTTTAGCTTAAAAATTATAAATTCGGCAAGATTTTTAAAAATGCCTGTAAGTTCTCAACTACTATATTTCCATTTGGGATTGAACGCAGATGATGATGGAGTGGTTGAAGGATATAACGTAATAAGAATGACAAATTGCACTGAAGATGATTTGAAAATACTTGTAGCAAAAGAATTGGTAATAGTTTTAAATTTGGATTTAGTATCTTATATAACTGATTGGCAAGAACACAATCTAATAAGGCCGGATAGAAAAATAGATAGTATTTATAAGAATTTATTATTGCAAATGGTTACTGAAGTTAAATTGCTAGAATCTAAACCTAGATCAGATTTAAAACCAAAAAAAACTGTAAAAAGTAATGGACAACAAATGGACAACCATTGGACAACCATTGGTCTGCATAGGATAGGTAAGGTTAGGATAGGTAAGGTTAGGTTAGATAAGGTTAAGTTAGGTAAGTTTAGGTTAATCTTAAGCAAAAGAAAACCAATTAAAGTTGAAAGTAACAGTAAATTAAAATTAATAATGGACAAATGGAACTTACTAAATTTGTCTAAAATAATAAATATAAAGGGTAGTAGGCTAAAACTCGTAAACGCTAGAGTTAAAGAATACAAAATAGAAGTTGTGTTAAAGGCTATAGAAAGTATAAGTACAAGCAGCTTTTTAAAAGGACAGAATAATACCAGCTGGGTTATATCTTTTGATTGGTTCATTAAACCTAATAATTTTATAAAAGTACTAGAGGGTAATTATATAGATAAAGGGGCGAAGGTGAAGAATGAAACAAATAGGAACAATTCTGAATTGTACACAAGAGACAAGTTCTAGTGAAATAATTCATTGTACTAATTCACAGGCAATAAAAGCTGGGAAACATTTGATAAAAACCTCAACTATAAAATGTGAATTTTGTAATAGAGAACTTGAACAAATAGGCTTTTACCTTACGAATTCTATATTTTCTAAAGGCTGGCTGTCCAGGGGAAACTATGAAAGATGTACTTGTAAAAAATCTGAAAAACAATGGATAGACTTCGACATAGAAGCACAATTAAAAAAAGAAAAAGCAGAAACAGATGAAGCAGCAAATCAGTCTAGAGAAAGACTTGAAAGAATGATAAAGCAAAGTAATTTGGGTGAAAGATTTAGAACTCGAACCTTTGAAACCTATAAAATATCTAATGAAAACAATAAGCCCTACACAATTTGCAAAAGATATGCTGAAAAATTTAAAGAATTGCAAATTAAGGGGATAGGGTTATTAGTGACTGGGAACTATGGAGCAGGTAAAACGCATTTAGCAGCAGCAATAGCACATGAATTAATAAAACAAGGTTATCAACCTATATTCGGAACATTGATAACTCTTCTTGGAAAGATTAAAGCAAGTTATGGGGATTCATGCTCTAAAGAAACAGAGGAAAAAATAATCAATAGATATATAAATTGTGACTTATTAATCATAGATGATTTGGGGAAAGAAAAACCTACTGAATGGGTCCTTGAAAAATTATATTATGTTGTAAATTGTAGGTATGAAAATAATAAACCTATTATAATAACTAGCAATTACAATGATACAAAATTAATGGACAGGCTAACTGTTGGTGACAACTTAGAAACCTCAGAGGCAATAGTATCTCGAATGTATGAAATGTGTCAAGGTGTGAATATGCAAGGGTGCAAAGACTACAGAAGGGGATTTTAAAAAGTGACTAATAAAGAAATATTCACATTAGAAGAGATTGCAGAGGATGTAGATAAGCTAATTAAAATATTTTTAGAAATGAAAGCAGTTACTAGATATAAAACTGGAGAAGAATTTAATATACAAAGGCTAAGTTTATGGGCCTATAATGTCAAAAAAAAAGAAAGAGAGCGAGTGAGAAAATGTATTTTGAAGAATTATCTATAGAAGAAAAGGTTGAAGCTACTCTTCTTTATTTTAAAAATAAAGATGCAGCAAGAATTAAAGGACAAAATGAAGCGGACAGATATATAAAAAAATCTTGTAGGAGAAGACAACAATAAATATTGGAGGGGTAAAATCATGAGCGGTAGAATAAGTGCTTTAAAAAATAAAATAAGTAAATTACAAATAAAAATAATAGCGTTAGGTAGTACTTTAAGTGCAGAACATGTAAAAGCACAAGAAAAAGAAATAATTGAACTAAAACAAGAAGGACAATGTAAGCAATTAATTATTGATAGCTTAGAGTATCAACTTGATAGATCAAATAAAGCTTTAAAAGATGCATATGAAAATATAGTCAGGATGAACTGTCTCCTTAAGGATATAGAAAATAAGAAAATCAAAAATAGACTTAGAAAATTAATATTTGGTTAAGTCGGACTTGCCTTCATAGGGTGAAGTAATAAATTAAAATTTGAAAGGGGTAAATTATTATGAGTTTAGAAAATGGAATAAAAGATATTATAACCAAGAAATTAGAGGATGGAACTATTGAAAAATTAATTGGCGAACAATTAGAAAGAGGAATTCAAAAAGCACTTGATAACATATTAGGAAACTACGGTGATGTTACTAAAGTTATTGAAGAAAAAGTTAAATCTGTTATGATCCCATATCTTGAAGGCTACGATTATAGCAAATATATTGTTAAGTTGGATTCTATTTTAGTTGATGTATTAAAAAGCTCAGCATTAGAAAATAAAAAATTATTGACAAATTTTAAAGAGTTAATGGTTGCGGATGAAAAAAAGAAAAGTATTAAAAGTTCTGAATTATTTGAAAAATGGAAGGAATATGTACAAAAAAATGTAGAAACTTCTGAATTAGAGGTTGAGTATGATGATGGTCCTAGCTACGAGGCAGTTGAGGTTACATTAACGGTTGATGAGGATAATAGCAGAAGTTGGAGCTCATTTGAATATGCAACATTAGTGCTTGAATGTGAAAAAGATGAAGATATGAATTTTGCTATAAGGCTCAGTAAATATAACAAAGAAAAAGATGCAAAGTGGGATATATCTTATGATACTACTCATAAGATAAGTTCTTTAAGATACTTAAATGAATTTGAAATATTTTTAATGAAATTAGCTCAAAACAACACAACTTTAGATATGGATATAACAGATGATGGCGATGAAATTACACCAGATGCAGAGCCAGAAGCTTCATACAATTAATATTAAAAATTAGGGAGGATATAAATATGAAACCAAAAGCAAGTGGATTAGATAATAAAGGCAAATTATATGTAGATTGCGCAGAGTGCCAACGTGGCGGCAATGGAGATAAAGATTGTTCAGCAGGAGCAGATCATAAAAAAATCCATAAAGGAATGTGTTTTTGTGGAAGGTTGTTAGAAAGATATTCCTTGTAATTATTTAAGAGGAGGAAAAAAGCATGTCAAATAAAGCAATTCAAAAATTAAAAGCTGAAATGGATAGCAACAAAAATAACTCATATATTCAGGTGGTTGGAGAGTTTCTTCTCCAGCACCTTCAGGACAACCCTAGTAATGCAGAAAGAATCATTCAAGAAGGAAAAACTATTGGACAAAGTTTAAATGAAATGAAGAAGGCAGCTGAAAAAAAGAAGGTTGGAAATTGCGCGGTACTTTCTGATCAAGAAGGATTTAAAGTAGTTCTAGAATATTTTGGTATCAAAGGAGCTGTTTCAAGTGTTATTCCAAAGCCAATAGAAGTTATTAAGGTTAATGCAGCACTAGATAAAAAACCTATTGAATTTAATATTGAACTTGATTTTTAAGGGGGAAAGCAAAGTGTATGAGGATTATTTAAAACATACCTCAGATGAAATAACCGAGGAAATAGAGAAATTTACAACAGATATAGTATTTGAAAATAGTGTATATATCTTCACTACTAGAATTGATAAAAAAGAAAAAGGATATTGTACTCACTGCAAGGCTGAATTTAAAACAGACAAATTAAAGCATAATTCGAAATGTAAATGTCCTAGTTGTGGTAGTAACTGTACGGTTAAACAATCCTGGAGAGGACATAAAGGCCTACATGACCAAGCGTGTTTTGTATACTATATGAAATCCAAAATAGATCCTAATATTTTAATAGCTAAAGGATATTATGCGGTAAGAAATTATAACGGAGATTACAGAGATGTATATAATCAGTATTGCTTAGAAGCTTTGTATGTTTTTGATATTAAAAATAATAAATCTACAATGTTTAAAAAAAGCTGGTATGGAAATGGAGAATTTAATGAAACTAAAACAATTTATAACTTTAATATAAATAGTTTAGCAAGGCATGATTTCACTTATTCATATAAAAACATTGAAAATGCGATTAAAGATACAGGATTTAAATACAGTCCATATGAAGAGTATACAGGTTGTACTATGTTAAAGTTCTTCGATTTATATTCCAAATATCCAATAATTGAACAAATAACTAAAGTAGGATTAAAAGAATTAATTAGTAGTAAGTTAAAGGGTTATGGAACGTACAAGGCTATCAATTGGAATGGTAAGGATTTGTTTAAAATGCTAAAGATTAATAGAAAGGATCTTAAAGATATTAAGGAATCAGAAGTTTTAGTTAGTCCGCTATTTCTCAAAGTATATCAGTTATCAAAAAAGTATAAGTCTAACTTAAGCCCAAAGGAAGTTAAGGATGTAGAATTTTTAGTCAATAACAACTTAGATGACTTCTTAAAAATATTAAAACTTACTACTTTTACAAAAGCCTGTAATTATATAAAAAAACAGCAAAATGTTAAAAGGAAAGAGTTGTATATAAATATTATAAGTACATGGAGAGACTACATAGCTGATTGTATAAAGCTAGACATGAACTTAACGGAAACCAATGTACTATTCCCCAAGGATATATATGCAGCTCATCAGAATACTATCAAGCAGATAAAAATAACAGCAGATATGTCACTAAATATAGCAATAAGCAAAAGATTAAAAATTCTTGATAAATATATATTTGAAATTAACGGTTTACTAATAAGACCGGCACATGATTCATTAGAACTGTTGGAAGAAGGCAAAGCACTTACTCATTGTGTAGGAGGCTATGCAGGAAAATATGCAAAAGGAGAAACTAATATATTTTTTATACGCAAAGTTTCTGAACCAAACAAGTCTTATTACACGATAGAAATTAAAAAAGATATTATCCATCAAGTCCACGGGAAAAATAATCGTTCTCCAAGTGAGGATGTACAGGAATTTATTAAAGTGTTTACAGAAGAAAAATTAAATAAAAAGATTATTAAAAATATAAAAATATCCGCTTAATTTGAGGAGGAAATGTTAATGAATGAAATTCAGAATATTGATACATTGACAGTTGAAATACTAATTTTGAAACAACAAACAGCTCAAAATATTATTGAAATTGGTAAAAGACTGGTGGCAGTTAAAGAAAGTTTACCTCATGGCGAGTTTGGAAGTTATTTAAAAGAAAAAGTAGCATTTTCAGAAAGAACAGCTCAAAATTTTATGAAAGTAGCAAGAGAATTTTCAAATACGAAAGCGCTTGCGGATTTGGAGCCTACTAAGGTTTACGCACTTTTGGACTTACCCATCGAAGAGCGTGAAGAATTTGTTTCTGTACCTCATGAAATTAATGGACAAGTAAAAACAGTAGAGGAAATGACAACACGAGAACTTCAAAAAACAATAAAAGAAAGAGATGCTGCTCTTAAAACTTTAGAATCTGCAAAGAAGATTGCGATTGAAAAATCAGAAGAAGCTAAAAAAAATCTTGATGAAAGATTTGAAGTAGAGTCAAAACTGAGAACTATAGATAAGGTTCTCAGAGATACCCAAATGAAATTTAAAAGTTTGGAAAATGCTCTACAAATAGAAAAAGATAATTTAAAAAAAGAGAAAGAAAATTCTAAAGAAGAAATTGCAAAACTTCAATCATTTATTGGAGAGGCTAAAGCTGATGGAAACAATGAAGAGGTTGAGAGACTCCAGGCATCACTTTCAGAGATACAAGGGGATTTAGATAGTTCAGCTTTGAAAATTGATGAACTGGAAGCTCAGTTGAAAGAAAAACCAGTTGATGTCACTGAAACAATTGTTGAAGTTGAAAAGATACCTGATGAAATAGCAAAGGAACTTCAAAATCTTAGAGAAAAAGATAGCCAAAATAGTGATCAATCAGTTATTAAATTTAAGCGTTATTATGAAAATCTTCAAAGCGCGTTTACATCACAGTTGGAATTGATTGATGAAATCAAGGATAGTAACCCTAAAAATCATGAAAAATTTAAAAACGCTATTTCAAAATTGATAAGCAAAATGTCAGAAAGGTTGTAATAAAGAATATGCAGTAGTTCGGTAATTCCGGACTACTGAAAGGGGTATTAATATGAAAAAATCAAATATAAGGGTATTACCGCGAGTATGCGGAAATGAAAATTGTAGGGAGTTAATAATGACACCACTTGCAGAACAAATATTAAAAACAAATAAAAACAATAACGGATCTATAGAAGTATGTAGTAAGTGTAAAGATAAATAGGAACTGAAAGGAGAATAATATGGAAAAACCAATATTATTTAATACAGCAATGGTACAAGCAATACTTCAGGGTAATAAAACAACTACTAGAAGAATTGTAAGGTCACAGCCAAAGCATAGTGTGGACAATGTATCTATGTATGATGGAATTGTGTCTTTTAATGAAAAAGAGCTAAGTAGGTTTGATGTATGTGAGTCAACAATTGTAAAAAAACCTTATCAAGTCGGTGACACCATCTGGGTAAGAGAAACATGGCAAGAGTCAGAGTACTTTGATTATAATATGAAAGACCAATACTGTTATAAAGCCGATAATGCCACTAATGAACATGCTGAACAATTCAATATAAAGTGGAGACCATCAATTCATATGCCGAGGGTTGCAGCAAGGTTATTTCTTAAGGTTACTGATGTTAGGGTAGAAAGATTACAGGATATGACTGAGGTTGGAGCAAAAGCAGAAGGTATAAGAGGGTTCAGCAAAGATGGAGAACTTTATAAATATAGTCATACAGATGAATTTGTTTGGAGAAATGCTCCAAGGACTGCAACCGAAGCATTTAAAATGCTATGGAATCCTATCTACTCTAAACAAAGTAATGGCTGGAATGAAAATCCTTGGGTGTGGGTTATAGAGTTTGAAAGAGTGGAGGGATAGAGAATGCTATTTACAGATAAAGAAATTAAGGTATATGGGTTAATAGAACCAAATGAAAAGAAGTTAGAAAAAGCTAAAGTAGCTTATAGAAAATTTGGGTTTACTAGACTAACGTCACTTAAAGGGTTCTATCAATTATTTGGTGAAGAAGTTCAAAAAATTAATATCAATAACATTGATAGTCTTGAAAAAATGTGTAACAAAATTAAGGCGTATAAAAAATATAGGTTGAAATTAGCGAAGCAAGGTAAGTTGGTAAGTTGCTTTAATTGCATATGGAGAAACCCTGGTGCTAAAAGTTGTTCTTTATGTAAAGGAATATTTAATGGCAATGTATGTTTAATAAATAAACATGATCACGATAAGTGTGACAACTTTATAAAAAGAGGTATTTGGTAGTATGGATTCTGAGAAAAGTACGTAGCACCAGGAGGAAAGAAGATGAAAATAGTAATGAAGAATAAGGTTGTTAATGCAGATTGCTTAGAGGGTTCTAAATATATAGAGAGCAAAAGCATAGATATGGTATTCTGTGATTTACCTTTTGGAGAAACTCAAAATTCATGGGATAAAATAATTCCTTTTAGTCAGTTATGGGAAACAATAAATAGAGTAAAAAAGGATAATGCTGCAGTATGTTTATTTGCTAAAGGTAAGTTTGTAGGTCAGTTAATGTGCAGTAATCTTGATAGTTATAAATACAAAATAGTTTGCAAGAAAAGACAACCTAAAGGGCATTTAAATGCTAAAAAGATGCCTATGAAAGCTCATGAAGATGTTCTAGTTTTTTATGATGGATTACCAGATGATGTACTAGTTTTTTATGATAGTCCACCTATGTACAACCCTCAGAAAACTACAGGGCATACACCAGTTCATAACTACACTAAGCATCAAACTGATGGTAGTAACTATGGTAAAACTAAAATTGGTATCAGTGGAGGTGGGAGTACAGAAAGGTATCCTTTAGATGTCTTAGAATTTGCGTGGGATACTCACCCTATTCATCCAACTCAGAAGCCTATAGGTCTTTGTGAATGGTTTATTAAAACTTACACTGAGGAAGGTATGACAATCTTAGATTTAACCGCAGGATATGGGAGCATACCTCTAGCAGCAATAAAAAACAATCGGAATTTTATAGCATTTGATAATGGAATATGTGAAAAGAAAGGTAGTTTCTACGGTAAATATTGGGCTGACATAGCCACTGAAAGAATAATTGAATATTTATCAAATACTGCAGATGTGATGTGACGTAATTCAAATATATGCCGACAAAAGAAAGGAGAATTATGAATAAATTTACTGTTATAAAAAATGAAGACATTGAAAAATATTTAGCACCAGTAGATGCTAACGATTTAATCCATTTAATTGAAAGATTGCGAGTAGCTAAGAATTGTAATAGCGGTATAAAAAAAGAAAATAAATATGCGGTAATAAATCTTGATGAACCTTATGCTAAAGCAATTACAGAAATAATGAAAAATCATGGGCATTGGGGCGAAGTAGGAAATAGGAATATGGATATAGAAAAAGCAAAAAAACTATGCACCGAACATGATTTATTATCAAAAACAGTTAGGTTGATAGAGGAAGCAGGTAAAGAAAATCATTGGGTTGCTATAAAAACACCAAGCGGTGAAAGTTATCTTTCTAACAATCAAATAAGAATTGTTTTAGCAGATGCAAAGGAAAGAATTGATGAAATAGAAAAAAAACTAAAATCAGTTTAACTACAGAATAACAAGAAAGGCGGTAGTGTAAAATCGAAAAGCGAACTTGTCAAAAATGTGGAATAGATAATTATTCATCCGATTCTAGTAATGTCTGGGAATGCTGCATATGCAAACAACTAATAAAGAAACCAATAGTATTGCCAATAAAAAAGTAAATAAAAAGAGAACTGCACACCTACAAAAGTAAACAGTTCTCTTAAATCTCACTTGGAGATATAAATAGTATATCATATATCTCCTCTTTAACAAACAAAGGAGGAACATTGTATGTCAATTGCAAACAATGAAATGATAATTAGACTAGTAGGTAAATTAACATTAGAGTTTCCAAATATAAATCAGCTGAGGGTTAGACAAATTGCGGAAGAAGTATTGTATAGATATGATGTGGTACCACAAGAGGTTGGGCTTACAACAAATATTGATTCAGAAGATAAACTACAGATTTATTTAGTAGTAAAAAAGTTAGAAGGGTTAAGTATAAGAACATTAAAAAACTATAATCGTGAAATATTAAAATTTGTAAATTATCTTAGAAAGCCTCTTGTAACTATTACAAGTATGGACCTTAGAATGTACTTAGCGCAAAGATGCAAGAACCTTAAGCCTGGAACAACTAATACACAAATGTATATATTGAGATCATTTTTTAGTTGGTTATTAGCAGAGGAATACATACCTAAAAATCCTATGCTACAAATAAAGGCAACCAAAGAACCGGGAAGATTAAGGCATGCATTAACTGTAGACGAAGTAGAAGTTTTAAGACAAAAATGTAAAAACATACGTGAGAAAGCATTGCTTGAGTTTACATACTCCAGTGGGTGCCGATTAAGTGAAATAGTTGATATAGATAAAGAAGATATAGATTGGCATAATAAAACATTGAAAGTAATTGGAAAAGGTAATAAAGAAAGAATAGTTTGTTTTAATACAAAAGCTAGATATCTGATGAAAGAGTATATATTGTCAAGAGCAGATAATAATGCAGCATTATTTGTTGCTAGTAAAGGCAAACATAATAGGCTAGGTGGAAGAAGTATAGAAAGAGAAATTAAAAATATTGCTATTAGAGCGGATTTAGGTAAATCAATATACCCACATTTGTTAAGACATAGCATAGCTACTCATTTGCTAGCTGCAGGAATGGCATTGCATAATGTACAAGCATTATTAGGACATAGTGATCCTAAGACTACTCAAATTTATGCAGAAACAAGCCTAGAAAATGTTGTTTATGAATACAAAAGAATTTCTTAATAAAACTACGGAGGTATACATGGAGAATTTTGAAAAATTTAAGTTATCGGATAAAATAATAAAGACAATTGAAGAAGATTTAAAATGCTATCCAGATTGGACCATAAGAATAGAAATGAGTGGGCTTGGAAGTCCTTCGAAATATGGTGTAGACATTCAAAAATCAACAACCTTTGATAGTTATATCGAGAGAGATTATGAAATTTCAGAGGGGATAAAAAATAAAATAGAGATAATAGATAAGGTAATGGATAGGCTTGGATTAATGAATGGCAGAACTAAGGACTTAGTAGAATATAGATATTTTCAAGACTACAGCAGGGAACAAGTAATGAAAACATTAGGATTAAGTAAAAGAGGATTTTATGTAGTAAGAGATAGGGCATTAGAATGTTTTGCAAGAGCAATGGGATATATAAATTAAAAAAATGGGACATAAGCGGGACAAGTCAGTGGACAAATACGAAACACTAATATATTATTATGGTAATAGCTATAAATGAATGGCGAGCTGGTAAGGAATTATCAGCTAACAATATAATATATTTAACTAAAAGACACTCAAAAATAAATGAGTGTCTTTTTTATTTGAGAAGGTGAGAATATGTGTCCTATATGTGGCAATGAATTAGAAAATGGTAAATGTCCAATCTGTGGGTTTATAAGCACATGATGTGATTAATAGAGTAGTTTACTCTAAAAATAAAATATAAGGAGCAATGGGGATATGCCAAGTATGTATACAAGTTATGGATGTATAGGTTGTAAACGTCAATTAGTTTTAATAACAGAAGAAGTAGAGAGCATGAGCAAGGACAAGTATTTAGCATGCCCTTATTGTGGCTGCAGACATATAAAAAAGCAGAGTGCAAATGATAGCTTAAAAGAATGTATGAAAGAAAGTGCTTATAGAAGGGTTCATGGATCACTGAGGCAGGTGAGATGATGAAATGAGAAAAAAAGGTAAGAACGCAGCTATAGCTATAAAAGATAGTATAGATGTAAAAAGGATTTGTAATGATTTAAAAATTAGAACACCAAAAGCATATGTAATGTTTATGATTGGGCTTACTACTGGATACAGAGGTGGTGATCTAATAAAGCTTACAATAGGCGATATAAGAGAAGCTAGTAAAACTGGAGAATTAACTATACTCGAAGAAAAAACAGAAGATACAAGAAAGGTTCCATTCGAAAGAGTGGTTTTTTTAAGCGATAAATTTAAAACTTTTTTAAGCGATTATGTAAAAGGTAAAAATGATGCAGAATATATTTGCTGGTCACAAAAGGGAAATGGTATAGGAATGTTAAAAAAACCAATAAGAAGAGATTCATTAGGAAAGATATTTTTAGAATCATGTAAAAGATTAGGAATTGCTAATATATCTGTAGGGGTACATACTCCAAGAAAAACATATGGCTATAATCAGTATATTACACATGATAAAGATATTAATTTTGTACAAGAACTTTTCGGACATTCTACTCCTAAAATTACAAGAAACTATATCGGAATTGATGAAGAAATGGCAAAAGAAGCATCAACTACTATGGATAGGTTTGTTAGCTAGATTTGGGAAATATTTATTTTTTTTAGCTTCAAATACCACACTTTTTAAAGAACAGTTATTAATGTTAAAAAAAATATAATCTACAAATATATATAACAAAAAATAGAAATACCACACTTATACACATAATGAGGGATTATTTTAACAGTAAATGTAAAATATGTAGTGAAAAATATAGAAAAAATCTAGGGAAATAATTAGTTTGGGAAATGATAAAAATTATCGTAGCACTTTATATTACGAGTGCTACGATAATAAGGAGGTAAATATGGCTAGAAGTGATAGCTTTGAAAGCATTATAGATAGTAACATAGACAAGATAGAGGCTTGGATTACAGACAATATGCCTGATAAAGAAATTGCAATAAAATTAGATGTTGCATATTCAACTTATAGGAAATATAAGACGATTAACGTAGCACTTAGGAGCGTAATTGCTACGGTAAAAGACAAGAAAAATCAAGAGGTTGAAAAAGCCTTATTTAAAAAATGTATTGGATACAAATATACTGAGGAAGTAGCAACAAAAATCAAAGAAGAAGTTCTTGCACCAGATGGAAAAACAATTTTAGTTAAAGAAAGTGTAGACATAAAAGCAGTAAAGAAATATTCAGGTCCTGACCTTGGAGCACAAAAGTTCTGGTTAGGTAATAGATCAAGTACTAAGTGGAAAGAAGATCCTCATAAAGTTTCTAATGATAAGAAACTTACTAAGCTTAAAGAAATAGAAGTTAATGCAAAAGTTGTAGAGTTTTAATATGGCACTAATGAAGTCATGTAACTATGGAGGTTGTAGAGTATTAGTAGTGTATGGTACGAACTACTGTGATAAGCATAAGGTAGAGATAGCAGCAGAACATAAGCAAGACTATAAGAACTATAAGGCTAGACGTACAGACAAGAGAGAGGAAGCCTTCTACAATACCAAGTCATGGGATATAGTGAAGGATATAGCCAAGAGTAAGACTGTGTACATAGATGTGTATGAGTATTATATAGAGGGTAACATAGTTCAAGGTGATACAGTTCATCATATAGTTTGTGTTAAAGATAGTTGGGATAGTAGATTAGATACTAATAACCTAATCTACTTGACACTTGAAAGTCACGCTATAGTTCATGCTAAGTACAACAAGAGTGCTAAGAGTAAAGCAGACACACAAAGATTATTATTTAATTTAAAAGATAGGTTTGAAAAAGAATTTAATAATTAATTTTATTTTATTCTTTTTTATTATTTTTAATAATTTTATTATTTTTTTTAAAAAAATTAGAAGGGGGGTCAAATAAATTTTGAAAATTTTTGAAAAAGGG
>JGI24147J20444_1000252_pt1 | contig 39890 bp, 36 predicted proteins | sample BarGraIncub1133A_FD_20444 | JGI IMG/M metagenome (IMG submission 20444) | reverse complement strand
CGGGGGGAGCTCTGGCCATCGCAGTCGGCGACCGGATTCTAATGCTGGAACATTCGGTCTATGCTGTCATTTCACCGGAAGGGTGCGCCGCCATCCTCTGGTCGGACGGCACAAAAGGGGCCCAGGCCGCCGAGGCGCTTAAACCGACGGCGAAGGACATTATCAAATTGGGCGTCATCGACGAGATCATCAAGGAACCGATCGGCGGTGCCCACCGCGACCATGCAGCCACCGCAAAAAACATGAAAGAGGCGATAGCGCGCAATCTGGCCGATCTGAACAAGCTTTCCGGCGACGAACTCGTGGAAGGGCGCTACAATAAATTTAGAGCCATGACACGGCTGGCTGAATAAGGATGTACCTCAGTGGGCGGTTCAACCGCCCACTGTTTATTTTAAGGAACTGAAATGCTTGAACGTCTGCAAAAAATAATATCCGCCGCCGGAATCACATCTAGAAGGGCGTCCGAAGCGATGATACTGAATGGCCAGGTTACCGTCAACGGCGTTGTGGTAACCGAGCTGGGGAGCAAGGCTGATCCGTCCAAAGACACCATCACGGTGGACGGGAAACCCCTTAAAATAAACGCGCAACGCCTGTACATTCTTCTCAACAAGCCGCCCGGATATATCACCGCCTTGAAAGACAGCCAGGGACGACCGCTGGTTACCGATCTGCTCAAGGACGTGCCGGATCGTGTCTACCCGGTTGGGCGCCTGGATTACAACACTGAGGGACTGCTGCTGCTGACCAACGACGGCGAGTGGGCCAATCGGCTGATGCATCCCCGCCATGAGATAGAGAAAGAGTATCATGTCCGGGTACGCGGCAAGGTAATCGATCAGCAGTTGAAGCGTATGGCGGAGGGGGTTGAACTGGACGACGGCAAGACCGCACCGGCGGTTGTAAACCTGGTAAAGAGCGGCGAGCAGAACGACTGGATTTCTGTCGCAATCCATGAGGGTCGCAATCGTCAGGTGCGCAGAATGTGCGAAGCCGTCAGCCTTTCAGTGGTACGCCTGAAGCGGATTCGCTACGGTTCTCTTATGCTCGGCACGCTCAGGGCAGGGCAGTTTCGCTACCTTTCAGAATCCGAGGTACGCGAATTGGCTGGTGAGCCGGATAAGCCCGTATCTGCAGCTCATCCGAAACGCGAAGTGCATCAGAAATCACCCCGTCCAGAACGGTCAGGAGGAAAAGTAAGTGGAAGAAGGAAGCAGTAGAAAGTCCGGTTTTATCGAACGCGTCAGCCGTTTTATGACCGGACGCAAAAGAACAACCGAACAGGATATCAACGACTTTATCGAAGCATCTGAAGAAGAAGGGTTGGTTAACGAGGAAGAATGCGAGATGATCCGCTCTATTTTTTCCCTCGGCACGACAATCGTACGAGAAGTCATGGTAACCCGTACTGAAATGGCTTGTGTCACCGTCGATGCCACCGTGCGCGATCTGTTGGACACGATCATCGCCTGCGGCCACTCCCGAATCCCTGTCTATGAAGATTCGATCGACAACATCATCGGCCTGCTCTACGCCAAAGATCTCCTCAAACAGTGGGGTACTGATGTAAACAGCCTCTCTGTGCGCGAAATAATGCGTGCCCCCTACTTTATCCCCGAATCCAAAAACCTGGAGCAGCTGCTGCAGGAGTTTAAACGTAAACGTATTCACCTGGCGATTGTCATTGATGAGTATGGCGGCACGTCCGGCCTTATAACGATTGAAGACCTGCTGGAACAGATTGTTGGGGATATTCAGGACGAATATGATCGTGAGGAACCCCTTCTGACCGTTAACCCGGACGGCACTATAACCGTTGATGGGCGTCTCCCGGTCGAAGAACTTGAAGAGCATTTCGACATTCAGATTGATCGTGACAACTTCGATTCTGTCGGAGGATTGGTCTTTCACCTGATCGGTAAAATTCCGGCTATCGGTGACACCATCGATGGCGCCGGACTTCGCCTGAAAATCCTTGACGCCGATCTGCGGCGGGTGAAAAAGGTCGGTATCAGCCGTATAAACCGCGCACCGGCAGAAGAACCGGGGCGTGAGTGAGCTACCCAATCTCCTCCTCATCGCTAAAACAGCTATTTGACCGCAAGGGAATGCTCGCAATCGCCAGTGGCATTCTCATCGCTCTCTCCTTCCCGAATCCCGGCCTCTCCTTCCTGGCCTGGATCGCTCTGATCCCGTTGCTGATCGCCATGGAAGGCAGTTCACCACGGGCGGCCTTCCGCATTGGCCTGACCTGCGGCATCACTGCATACGCCTTCATCCTCTACTGGCTCAACATCGTCTTTACCCATTACGGCCATCTACCATGGTCGGTCAGTATACCGGTCTATCTGCTGCTGGTTCTCTGGCTGGCACTATTTTACGGGCTGAGTACCTTCATTGCCCGCTTGGGCGAACTGGTCGGCATCAAAGCTGCTTTTACCCTACCGGTCGCCTGGGTCGCCTTTGATTTCATCCGCTCGTTCCTGTTTTCCGGTTTTGCCTGGGCCATGCTCGGCCACTCCCAGTACCGCACGTTGCCGCTGATTCAGATTGCCGATCTGGCAGGCGTGTACGGCATCACCCTGCTGATAGTTCTGGCAAACATCGTGCTGCACCGTGCCCTGCGTGCGGTTTCCGGTGCCGGCGTCCCCTATCCGGTAAAGAGTGCGGTTGTAATCCTGATCCTCCTTATAGGCACACTCTTCTACGGCTTCAACAGCCTGAACGGCTCTGAAACACACCATTCAAAACCGCTCCGGATTGCCCTTATCCAGGGGAACATCTCCCAGGACGTCAAATGGAGCCCGGAATTTCGTGAGCGGACGATCGACACCTACATTCGCCTCACCCGTGAGGCATCAACGGGTGGAGTCGACCTGATTGTCTGGCCTGAAAGTGCCGTGCCGTTCTTTTTTCAGGATGAACCGATCCAGGCAACAAGGATCAGGGGGCTTGCACGTGAGCTGAATGCCTGCCTTCTGTTCGGAAGTCCGGCACATGAACTCCGCAACGGAAAAAGCACCTTTTTGAACAGCGCCTTTTTGCTTTCTCCTCGCGGCGAGACCATCGGGCGCGCCGACAAACTGCATCTGGTGCCATTTGGTGAATATGTGCCGCTGGGAAGCATCCTGACCTTCATTAACAAGATCGTGGTCGGCATCGGAGATTTCGCCCCCGGCGAGCGGGCTGTCCCACTGGATATGGGAAGCACTAAACTCGGTATCCAGGTCTGCTATGAGGTTATTTTTCCGGAACTGGCACGTCAATACGTTCAGGCCGGTGCCCGTGTTCTGGTAGCAATAACCAACGATGCCTGGTTTGGTCGTTCTTCGGCCCCCTATCAGCACCTGGCAATCTCAACCTTCCGTGCGATTGAAACCCGCACCCCGCTGATCCGCGCCGCCAACACCGGAGTAACCGCAATTATTGACCAGAACGGGTATATCCGCACCATGACCGGCCTGTTTGTAGAAGCGTACCGTGTCGGCGAAATCCAGCCGGGCGCAGGTAAATCTCTCTATCTCACGATAGGCGATGCACCGGCCTGGCTCTGTGTGCTGCTGACCGCCGGAGTGGCCCTGCTGGCATGGATCAAACGAAAAAATATTTTCACCAAGGAGTAGCAGCCATGTACCGTGAAGAAGTAGCAAAAGTGAAGGATTGTGAAGAGCGGATCGCCAAGCTTCGGGGGGCACTTTGACGTAGATGCCAAACGGGAATCGATCATGGAAATCGAATCAATAATGGCTGTCCCCGGATTCTGGGACGACGTCAAAAAGTCTCAGGAAATCATTAAGAAACGTACGATGCTGGAAAAGATTGTCCAGATGTGGGACGGGCTCGTGCACCAGACGGAAGACATTCGCCTCATGATCGAGCTTGGAGAAGAGGCTCAGGATCCCGAGACTCTGGCAGAGGTTGGCGAAATGACCGGCCGACTGATCCAGGATGTTGAGGCAGCGGAGTTTCAGCGTATGCTCTCCGGCCCTCATGACCGTAATTCCTGCTTTATTACCATAAATCCCGGAGCAGGCGGCACCGAATCCCAGGACTGGGCCGAAATGATCCTGCGCATGTATCTCCGTTACTGCGAGAAAAAAGGGTGGAAGACAGTAATAACAGAATATCAGGCCGGTGATGAAGCCGGACTCAAATCGGCGACCTTCAACGTCAGCGGCGAGTACGCCTATGGGTATCTCAGGGCGGAAGCGGGTATTCACCGCCTGGTCCGCATATCACCCTTTGACAGCAATGCCCGCCGCCACACATCCTTTGCCTCGATGTACGCTTTCCCTGAAATTGAAGAGGACGATATCGAAATAAAAATCAGCGATTCTGACCTGAAGGTGGACACCTTCCGCTCTGGAGGCGCCGGTGGCCAGCACGTTAATACCACCGACTCTGCCGTCCGCATTACCCATATTCCGTCCGGCATCATCGTCGCGTGTCAGGCCGAGCGGAGCCAGATATCCAACCGCGCCACTGCCATGAAAGTCCTGCGGGCCAAGCTGTATGAACGGGAAGTAGAAGAGCGCAAGGACAAGGCCTCCGAAATTGCCGCTGAAAAGAAGGAGATTGGCTGGGGGAGCCAGATCCGCTCCTATGTACTGCACCCCTACAAGATGGTCAAGGACCTGCGCACCGGTGTCGAATCCGGCAACCCGGATGCCGTACTGGATGGCAATCTGAATGATTTTGTGGTGGCATATTTGATGGGGGTCCGACGCAACGTTGCGGATGTGGAATAGAGAAGTACACTGACAGAGCAGAAGCTAAGGCAAGGGCATGTGGACCCATCATGCAGATCGCTCATAGCCACCTTCTTCAAATACGGTATTGTTTCTGGGCATTGAGCCGGGCGTTTCTCCACTTTTGACAATCAATTGTTGTTACTACCGCCCCATATGCCCAGCCACTGCTGCTGCGGGGTCCGGCTGTCTCCATACTGGACGATGACACCATCCTCCCTTTGATAAGAGCATGACCACCCCGGCTTATCGGCCCCTGAGAAGCTCGGATACTCACGATGCTCCTGGGCATCGTAGGGGGCGGAATACGTCCCATCATCCTTGGGTGGCGGACAGCGTTCGTCACCGGTATACCAATTAGTATCGGCACCATGAGTCTGGGTCACAGCAAGCATCACAGCAAAGAAAACAGCTACACATGTTCTCATAGGCAACTCCTTGTCAGAGAAAACGTAGTGCCCGACAATCGGCCAGATGGCGGTCATGCCAATGTCTCACCATCACACCAGGGTTGAATTACCAGCTCAAGAGAATCCAGATTCAAGGCCACCAGGTTTCCCAGATCAGGCCGCATGTTGGTAAACGCACCGTTATCAAGCTGAAAGTGGTTCGTCAGGAGCGATACTTTTATCAGCGGGAGCGAGTGAACCCTGTGGCCGGTGACGAGGGTTCTCCCCCGTAACTTGTCAGTAGCGAACGGGCCGACACCTCCCCACATCATGGCAACGGGACTACTCTCCGTCAGCGGGTCATCCGCCGACATGTTCAGTCCTGCATGAACAAAAATAAAGTTCTCCTCCGACCAGAGGTACGGCATCTGATCGAGGAGCCGCAGATAACGGATCGGCAGCTCTTCCGGAGACGCTACACCGAAACTCTTCAAGGTCTCAGTTCCCCACCCCTCCATCCAGCAGTGTAAATAGTCGCTATTATCACCGTTAACGGACTGAAGCAGCATATCCTCATGGTTGCCCCGAACCGTACGCAGATCATACCCTTCATCCATCAATTGCAGAATGACATCCAGCACTCCCTTACTATCCGGCCCCCGGTCAATATAGTCTCCCAGCAGGTAGAGTCGATCCTCTTGATGCAGATCAATCTTGGCAAGCAGCGCCCGAAGAGTTTTTACTCCTCCATGTATGTCACCGATTACATAGCGCATAAGAATTATTTCACCTGGTTCGGTTCGGTCAGGATATCCAGACGAAGGAGACGTTAATACATGGGCTTGAAAATATTATTTGAATATTTCCGCAAAAAACGCTTTCATGGCTGCCCACGAACGCTGGTCCGCCTTCTCGTTATAAGCGGCACCTTTGCTGTTATCGGTTCCAGCAGCTTTGTTAGTAAAGCCGTGAACAGCATTACCGTAGCTGACAAACTGCCAGTCAACCCCGCCCTTCCTCATCTCGTCCTGAAACGCGGCCACCTCATCCGCTTTTACAAACGGGTCGTCAGCGCCGTGCAGCGCCAGCACTTTGGCTGTGATATTTTTGGCATCCTGAGGGGTAGGCGTTGACAACCCGCCGTGGAAGCTAACAACACCCCGTATGTCTGCGCCATCACGAGCCAGTTCCAGTACTGTCGTACCGCCGAAACAGTACCCGATGGCAGCAATGCGGTGCAGATCAACATGTCTTTGTTTTTTCAGTTCATCCAGTCCCGCTCTGGCTCTGGCCCGCATCAGCGTGCGGTCATTTTTGTAGATGTCTGCTATTTTGGCTGCTTCTGGCGGGGCAGCGGGGCGGATTCCTTTGCCGTAAATATCGGCAACAAAGGCAACGTAGCCGAGCTTGGCAAGCATTTCAGCCCGCTGTTTCATATGCTCATTTATTCCGTTCCATTCATGCACGATCAAAACACCAGGACGTTTAGCAGTTTTGGCGTCATCCCACGCCACGTATCCCTCAAGGATCGTATCACCCTGCTTGTACTCGATAATTTTAGTTTTTACGGAAGCTTCCACCTTAACTGACAACAGCATAACAGCAAGGATTATCAGTAGTTTTTTCATAACACACCTCCCGGAATAGATACAATCAAGATATCGTTGTGAGACAATAAACCGACATCGACTCTGCGCCTTGTCTACCGTTCAATTATAAACCATTTAGCTAAAATGATAAGCGATTATCTTTACTTTTGTTGCCGGTGACAAAAAATTATTCCATACAACACACGAAGTTGATCAGTACCGTGGTGGCACAAATCAGCAATCAATTTTCCACCTTGTCGTACCTCGACTGTATCCTGAGATGAAACCTGAAAACAAAAAGGGCTACCGTGTCAAACGGTAACCCTTTGTTTTTTTTAGTGGAGCCGTTGGTCGGAATTGAACCGACGACCTGCTCATTACGAGTGAGCTGCTCTACCCCTGAGCCACAACGGCACTGCTACCATCGGACACTTCGGCGCCTTTTGGAATTGTAAAACTACCTCAAAAGAGTGGTTCCTGTCAATGCCATTAGACTCTTTCCGGGTAAATTTCTGCTTTACCACTGCTCCAATTACGACTAGTATCGTGTCGCAGTTGCATTTCCACTTTATTACTGAAATGGCGCACCCATGTTTTTTCGTACACAACTGATACTCCTGCTGCTCTGTATCTGCACTCTGCCAGCTCAGGCAGCAAAATCAACCGGCATCACCCGGCTTGGTCATGCCATCCAGATGGGTGCTTTTGCTGATGTAAAAAACGCCGAGCGTTTTACGGCCAGGCTTCAGGCCAAGGGTATTGAAGCGTTTTATTTCCGCAAAGACAACGGACTGTACTCCGTCCGCTTCGGTGACTTCCCCAGCAAGGAGAAGGCCAAATCTGCGGCTAAAAAGCTGGTAGCTGAACGTCTGATTGACAGCTATTATATTGCCCCTCCCAACGAAGTCGTCTTTAGCCACTCTAAAGGACCGGGATGGCAGAAACCTCAGCCGGATGAGCTTCGAAAGACGTCCCCTCCTCTGCAGCCGGTCGTCCCGAAGGTGGTCGTAGAAGAACCGGTTCCCAAACAGGGAAAGGATACTAAGGGTATGGGATCAATCGCCGCCCGTACCGCAGAACGATTCGTGGGCATCCCCTACCGCTGGGGTGGTGACAATGTGGTCGATGGCATGGATTGCAGCGGCTTTGTACGTGCGGTCTATAACCTGTGCGGACTCAGTATTCCTCGAACCTCGCGCGACCAGTTCAAGGCTGGCGACTCGGTAACTAAGTACGACCTGCAAGATGGTGACCTCGTTTTTTTCGGATCTTCCGCCGATAAAATCAACCACGTCGGTATTTATGTCGGAGGGGGGAAATTCGTTCACGCTCCGCGCCAGGGGGAAGAAATCCGTGTAACAGCGGTCAATGAAAGTTATTTTGAAAAGCGTTTTGTCGGCGCACGAAGGTATTTTTAGTAATTACGGAGAACAATGTATGGCAATCATCAAACCATTCCGGGCACTGCGCCCACCCAAAGATCTGGTTGAAAAGGTTTCCGCCCTTCCGTACGACGTGATGAACGTCGAGGAGGCGTGTGCCATGGCGGCCGGAAACCCCAACAGCTTTCTGCATATTTCGCGTGCTGAAATAGATCTTCCGCCAGAGGTTGACCCCCATGATGAGTCCGTTTATCTACAAGGAAAGCTGAATCTGAGCGAGTTTATAAAGCGCGGGGTATTAGCGCAGGACAGCCACGACTGTTTCTACGTCTATCGCCAGCAAATGGGCTCAATCAGCCAGACCGGTTTGGTCGTGTGCGCCAGCGTTGACGACTACCAGTCCGGAGTTATCAAAAAACATGAGCATACCCGTGCCGATAAGGAAGAAGACCGGGTAAAACATATCGACTATCTGGATGCCAATGATGAGCCCGTCTTCTACCTCTCCCGCTCCTGCGCGGAGGTTGAAGGTATCATCGAAGGGGTTACGAACAACCCGCCGGAATATGATTTTGTATCTGATGACGGGGTTGGCCACACCGCCTGGATCATCTCCGACCAGACTCTGATCGACCGCTTGGTCGTCCTCTTTGCCGCCATTCCACGGCTGTACGTCGCCGATGGCCACCATCGCAGCGCTGCTGCCAGCCGTGTCCGCGAACTACGTCGCGATAAAAACCGGGGGCATAGCGGAAGCGAAGAGTACAACTCGTTCCTGACGGTAATATTCCCTGAAAACCAGCTCAACATCATGCCGTACAACCGGGCGGTCAAGGATCTTAACGGGCGGAGTGTGGACGAGTTTATTTCACAGGTTGGGAGCAGCTTTACCATAACCCCCTCCCCTGTCCCGGTCGTTCCGGCTGACAGACATGAATTTGGCATGTATCTGGATGGTTGTTGGTACCTTCTAGACGCCCTACCGACACTCATCAATGAGAACGATACCGTCGGACGCTTGGATGTCTCCATTCTGCAGAACAATCTCCTGTCTCCGCTGCTCGGCATCCACAACCCGCGTACCGACCAGAGAATCCACTTTGTCGGCGGCATACGCGGTAATGATGAGCTTGTCAAACTGGTCGATTCCGGCGAATTCGCCGTGGCGTTTGCACTCCATCCGACGTCCATCCGCGAGTTGATCGAACTGGCCGATCAGGATCAGATCATGCCCCCAAAATCGACCTGGTTCGAACCCAAACTGCGCAGCGGACTGTTCGTGCATCTGCTTTCCTGACGGGCCGCCATACGCACCGCACAAAAAGACCTCCCGGCTTTCAGAGCCAAGCCGGTCGGTTAATCTGTTGAAAATCCAGTTCTCCAAACACAATAAGGTCCCCTATATAAATAGGTTGCCAATTTGTATGACGTCTCTATTATGTTGATACTTTGTAGATACCGTGGTAAATTACTTTTCAAAGCCATAGACAAGAAGCAAAATGGCGATAGCCGGTAGACGGCCGAGGAAGCGAGTTGAATATGTTAGCAAAAGCCCATCAGTGGGGAAATAGTCTGGCAGTAAGAATTCCAAAGAATCTTGCTAAAGAGTGCGGAATTGCAGTTAACACTGATCTTGAAATCGTTCAAGAAAAGGGGAATATCATCTTGATGCCTGTTGTGAAGAAAAAATATTATTTGAGCAGTCTTCTTGCCCAGGTAACAGAAGAGAATAAACACTCCGAGGTTCAAACAGGTACCCCGGTTGGTAGGGAAATATGGTGAAACTATATGTTCCCGCTCGTGGTGATATTGTATGGCTGAATTTTGATCCGCAAAAAGGGCATGAGCAGAAAGGCCATCGACCCGCTTTGGTCCTGTCTCCAGTTGAGTATAATGAAAAAATCGGTTTGATGTTATGTTGCCCAATGACCAACCAGGTCAAAGGTTATCCATTTGAAGTACTGGTTGACGGCAACCCTGAAAATGGCGCTATTTTAGTTGACCAAGTCAAAAGTATGGATTGGCGAATGAGAGAAGCAAAAAGGAAGGGAAAAATCTCAAAAGAAACCTTGTTAGAAGTGATTGAGAAGATCAAAACTATTCTGGAAGGTTAAACCTCCGTTAGAAAAATAGCTGGTTATGATGAAAGCCCCCTTAGTTATTGAAACTAAGGGGGCTTTCATATCGGTAGTTTGTCAACAGATTAACCGACCGACTTGCTTTCAGAGCCCGGGAGGTCTTTTTAATGCACAACAACCACAGTAACCGCTATCTCTTCATCGCGTCATCCATCAGTTTATAGGCACAGAACTCGCCGCACATCGTACAGGCGCCGTGATCAGATACCGGCGAGTTGGCCCGATACTCGCGAGCTTTATCCGGGTCCATCGCCAGGGCAAACTGCCCTTCCCAGTCAAGCTTCTTCCTGCATTTAGCCATAGCGATATCCTTCGCCATAGCGCCCTTGACTCCCTTGGCGATATCAGCGGCATGGGCGGCGATACGGGTAGCAATAACGCCATCACGCACATCTTGCACATTTGGCAAGCAGAGGTGTTCGGAGGGGGTCACATAGCAGAGAAAATCAGCTCCGGCAGCGGCCGCAATAGCGCCGCCAATGGCGCAGGTGATGTGGTCGTAGCCTGGTGCGATATCGGTCACGAGCGGTCCCAGAACATAGAATGGCGCGCCATGGCAGAGCCGTTTCTGCAGCTGGATATTGGTCTGAATCTGGTTCAAAGGCACATGCCCCGGTCCCTCGATCATCACCTGCACGCCGGCTTCCTGAGCACGCTGCGTTAACTCACCCAACAGGATCAGTTCATGAATCTGGGCCCGGTCGGTAGCATCGGCCAGACAGCCGGGACGGAAACCATCACCAAGGGAAATGGTCATATCGTATTCTTTAGTAATCTCCAGCAGCTTGTCGAAATGTTCAAAGAGCGGATTTTCCTTGTTATTGTAGCTCATCCATTCAATCGTGAACGCCCCGCCGCGCGACACAACGTCCATAATGCGCCCTTCGTTCTTCATCCGTTCGACGGTGCCACGAGTCACACCACAATGGACGGTGATGAAGTCGACCCCATCCTCGGCGTGCTTGATGATCCCGGCAAAGATGTCGTCAACCGTCATATCGACTATGGCTTTGTTTTTATTGCGCACCGCATCCAGAGCGGCTTGATACAGCGGCACACTGCCGATGCAGGCGCTTGTTTCGGCGATGATTGCCTTCCTGATTTCGTCCACCGGACCGCCCGTCGAAAGATCCATGATGGCATCGGCACCGTACTTAACCGCTATGCGGGCTTTTTCCAGTTCCTTTTCCATATCGGTATCGTCGGATGAAGAACCGATGTTGGCATTGACTTTCGTGCGCAAACCGGCTCCGACCGCCAGCGGGGTGCCATTGGTATGCTTGATGTTGTGGCAGATAACAATGTTGCCGGCAGCAATGCCGTCACGGATGAATTCGGGGGAAACACCTTCTGCTGCCGCAGCAATCTGCATTTTTTCGGTAATGAGGCCTCTGCGGGCGTATTCAAGCTGAGTCATGTGCATAATCCTTTAATCCTTTTACGTAAATTCGAACTACTATGAAAGTTGCAGCAGCTCACGAGCTGCCAGGAAGTGGTTGATCGGGCTATGCCCTTTCCCCAGTGATCGGGCAGTATGAATAGCAGTACTGATAAATAATTTTGACCGTTTGACCGCCGTCAATAGCGGCTCCCCCTGGGCAAGCAGGGCAGCAATAGCCGATGCGTAACTGCAGCCGGTACCGTGGGTGTTGCTGGTAAAGATCCGCTCGGAACTGAAATGATGGCAGCGCCTGCCGTCAAAGAGGATATCTGTTGAGAGGCGACCGCTCATATGCCCCCCCTTGATAAGGACGTTGGCCGCCCCCAGCGCGTGCAGATCGATGGCAGCCTGCTCCATCTCCGCCTCATTTTTTATCGTTCTCCCCAGAAGACGCTCCGCCTCCGGAACATTGGGCGTCAGCAGATAGGCGAGCGGCAGCAACTGATCACAAAAGACCTGGACCGCTTCACACTCAAGCAGCGCTGCCCCCCCTTTGGCAACCATAACCGGATCGATCACCATCGGAATGAGAACCTTACGCTCCCCGAGGCGCTCCGCCAATGCCGAAATTATGGCCGGAGTGTGCAGCATTCCGGTCTTGATGACATCGATCGGAATATCGGCCAATACGGCGTCGAGCTGGTCACACACAAAGCTTGGCGGCAGTCCGTGAATTGCGGAGACACCACGGGTGTTCTGCGCAGTCAGAGCGGTCAGCACTGTGGCGGCGTAACTTCCAAGCAGGGTAATCGTCTTGATATCAGCCTGAATACCGGCGCCACCTCCTGAATCACTTCCGGCAACGCTCAACACAGCTCCGCGCGGAAATGGGCCAACACGATTAAAGAACAGTGAAAGCTCCGCAACCACCACATCGGGGCGCGGACTCGAAAGCACCGCTGAAATCACGGCCAGAGCATCCGCGCCAGCCTCGATCACCCGACCGGCGTTACCGGTAGTTATACCGCCAATAGCCACGATCGGGATTGTTATCGCATCACGGATCGACTCCAGCCCTTCGACCCCGGGGAGATGCGAGATAACCTTGCTCCCGGTCGGGTGCATTGCGCCAAAACCGATATAATCAGCACCATCCAGTTCTGCGCGTGTCGCTTCTTCCAGATTATGAGTTGATTTACCGATAAGCTTACTCGGCCCAAGCTGCGCCCTGGCGAATCCAATATCGCCATCATCCTGTCCCAGATGGACGCCATCGGCATCCAGTTCTCTGGCCAGCTGAAGGTCATCGTTGACAATGAACGTCGTTCCAAAGCTGGCACAGAGCCGTTTTAACTTGCCCCCTTCCGCTAAACGTTCACCATATTCTTTGCCTTTGGCACGGTACTGCAGGGTAGAAACCCCGCCCCGGAGTGCCTGAATGACCCTATCAACAAGGGCGTCATCCTGATCGGTAATCAGGTAGACGCCCGAAATATCAGGGAGCTGTGAAGCCTTATTGACGACAAGACGAAATGGTCTGGTATCACCCACGCAACGTTTCCTCGCCCCGATAAACAGGATAACTTCCACCGCGCTAGTACAAAAAAAGCCGCACTGACGTTCGACATCAGGCGGCTGGATAAAGGTACTATCCCGCAAGCCGCTTTCCTACGCCGGAATTACCCGGTTCAGGTGCAAAGGGTTCCCGTCGGCTGAACGCAATTACGCTCAGAGCAGACGGATCTCAGTTCAAAGGAACTCCCCCAGGGCCTTGTTGGATTGGTACAATACGGCAATGGAGCGACAATGTCAATCCGTACAACCATGTTTCTTTGTAGATTAGAATTCGATAAAAACAGAAACACCGCGCTTTTTCAGGGATACATTAGGTACTCACGGCAACTTCACGCAAAAAGAAGTTCCGGACCCAGTCGTGCTCCTGACCGACACCGTGCCGCCATGGGCAGACACCAACTCCTGCACAATAGCCAACCCCAACCCTAAGCCGCCATTCTTCCCTTTAAAAAAACGTTCAAAAATATGAGGCAGATCATCTTCCGGAATTCCGTACCCATTGTCACTTATCACCAGGCAGACCCGGTCACCGTCGGAGCAGGCAACAATCGTAACCCGGCCGCCTGAAGCAACCGCCTTGATGCTGTTACTGATCAGGTTGATAAGTATCTGGCTGAGACGGTCCGGGTCGGCATTTATGCGGAGATTGTCCGGGCAGTCGAGCAGCAGTACGGCGTGTTTATCAGCAAATAGCCGTTCAAAACGATCGACAATAGTGGCAAGATACTGTTTGAGTTCAAAAGTTTCCTTGTGCAGATTCAAAACGCCCGCTTCAGCCCGTGACAACTCATCCACGCCATCCAGGATGGCGGTCAGGCGCCGTGCCTCGTCATGGAGTGACTGAAGCGCGCTCCGGTCGGTCGGCAGGACACCATCAAGCATTCCTTCAAGTTCGCCGGCTATGATCGCCAGCGGAGTGCGCAGCTCGTGAGCGGCGTTGGAGAGGAGTGTCCGACGTAATTTTTCCTGCGCTTCCAGACCGTGAGCCATACTATTAAAGCTCTGTGACAAGCGGCCGATCTCGTCATTTCCCGCGTTTTTTACTCGACGTGACAGATTGCCACCCGCAATATCACCCGAAGCATCAACCAGCTCAAGAATCGGGCGGGCAAGTCTTCGCGAAGCGATAATGCCTGCTAACACCGAGACCAGTCCCAGAATCGTGACCGAAACCAGCAGGACCCGGGTTGAAGAACGAACGAAATAATCATCATTGACCCGGTCAAGTATCTGTGCCTCCAGGTGGCCGATTTCTTTACCGCGCAGATAGAGCGGATACGGGACCGGAGCACTTTTTACTGCTTGCGGATCATAGCCGCTTGCATCGAGTACCCGCTTACGCATCAACGGGGTCAACGCCGAAACGGCCTGTTCAGAATCGATCACCGGCAGACCGGCTACATCAAACAGGTGGACCTCAACTCCAAGTTGAAGCGCCCAGGCAAGGTCCGTGGCCAATCGATCCCGTTGCCACCCGGAATTGAGGTCATACCCGCCTTCGAGCAGCGCGACGACACGTTGGATCCGGTCCTGCGATTCTCCGTCCAGATATTGACCAAAATCACGCATAATAAAGCCGCGCAGCACGAAAGCGGATGAAAGTGCAATCGCTGAAATCAGAATGAACAGCAGCAGGAATTTGCAGCGCAGATTACAGCGCATCGCGTTCTCCGGCAAAAAGATACCCGACACCGTACACGGTTTTGAGGTATTCAGGTGCGCGCGGGTCCTTTTCAATTTTCTGGCGGAGATTCTTGATGTGGGCGTCTATGCTGCGATCGTACCCTTCGAACTGATACCCGAGCGCTCGGGAAACAAGTTCGTCGCGGGTAAAGGTCCGGCCGGGGTAAGAAGCAAGTGTGAGGAGAAGCTTGAACTCGGTGGGGGTAATGGCAAGGGGGTGACCGTCGCTGCTGATCTGGTGGCGGAGGCTGTTAAGAACCAGTGCTCCGTTATTGAAAGACACAACGCTTTCCGGTGATGAAGAGCTGCGGTCATAGCGTTTCAGCACCGCCTTCAGGCGACAGACCAGCTCACGCGGACTGGCAGGCTTGACCATATAGTCATCGGCCCCGAGAGCAAATCCGGCAATTCGCTCCTCCTCTGACGACTTTGCCGTCAGCATGATGACCGGGAAATCGCCCAACTCCTTAAAGCTCTGACACAACGCCTCACCGCTTCCGTCAGGCAACCCCAGATCAAGTATGGCTGCCAGAGGCAGCTCAGCTTCTGCCTTTTGAAGAGCTTCAGCAACCGTTGACGCGTGAACTGTTCTAAAATCAGCCCCTTCAAGGTAGGCTTTTACAATTCGGGCGAGCTTTGTATCATCTTCAACAATCAGAACGGGTGGAAGCACGGCAACCTCTTTACTGGAATCAATACAGTGAGCGTATGCGGCCGGAACGCTTGTCGATCATAACCCGGTCAACGACCTTGCCGTCCTTGTCGAGAATTGCGGCTTTAAAACCCCACCTTCTCTCTGTGACCTCAGAAACGGTGTATCCCTGTCCGGCAAAGTAATTCAGGAGAAGCCCACGGGCGTCCGTTGCGTTAGCCACCGGTTGACGGGCACCGTACCAGTCCCCCCGGCGCTTGCCGCATCGGCCGCGCATTTCAGGTCTGCATGTCACCGCACCAATACACCGGACAGTACCGGCATCATAATCCATTTTCATATTTTGTCTGTGAAAATTATGTATATCATCCGCATACTCGCCTGTCTGTGCAGCACCCACAGGTCGGTCAATGAGTACCAGAAGACACAGCAGCAATGGCAGTAAAGATTTCATTTTCTACATCTCCCGTAAAAAAGAGTGGTCAGCGGTATACCCCCATATACCCCCAACCACCCTGCACATCACTTCTGCACACAGGGGTTGTTACACCCCCCCATCCCTTTACCGAAACCGCCCATGTTTCTATGGTTATTTCCGCCCATCCTCGGACCGCATTCGCCGTCACATTTATTAACCGGCAAACCGCTCTGGTTGCGAACTTCCATAATCTTTGACTGAAGGGTCTTGATATCCGCCTGCAGAGCAGCAATCTTTTCCTTGTCAGGCGAAGCCTTCAGATTTTCGCGTTGCATCTCAAAACGCTTGGTCATCATTTCCTGGCGCAGATCGATGGTGTTGGACTGAAACTTCCGGAACAGCTCTGAAGGCACACCTCCCTGCGGACAAGTATCATATCCCTGACCCATTCCCATTCCATTTCTGTAGCCGGCGTTGGCAATACCGAACGTAGAAACCGTCAGACTCAGAGCTAACACTACTACCGACATTTTTTTCATTGTACTTCCTCCTTTTTTACGTGATTCATGATTTCAGACTATATGAGTGATGAGAATATTGTATGAAGGAATTACGAGCAATTGTGAAGACCGGCTTTGAGGAAGAAATTGACCGAGGAGCATACATGAGGCCGAAGGATCGTTACATCCTTCCGGAACGGATTATCGCATAAACCAGCCAGAGCCCGACTAGCCCCGCTACGGTATACCCCATAAAGGCGAGCACCGGGAAGTCCATAACCTTTGGTCCCTTATCAGTCTGCATGATAATTGAGGAACCGATAATTATGGCAGACAAGATCATGCTCGTTGAGAGTCGGTTCGTGGAACGATCAAAGTCGGCAGTGAATTTATCCAGGCCGCGGTGTTCAAGGTCGATCTTGAACTTGTTGCGGTTGATCCGATTGAGAATTTCTTTCAGGTCACGTGGTATGGTGCGCGCCAGATTCAGATATGAGCGGAGGATCTTGTTAATATCACGCGAGGCCCGCAGCGGAGAGATCTTTTTACGGAGCTCCTTTTCGACAAAGGGTCGCAAGCGGTCCACCATATCGAAGGCCGGGTCAAGAGTCCGCCCCATCCCCTCGACCAACACCAGTGCTTTGGCCAACAACATCAGGTCGGGCTGGATTCTGATACTGTAGAGAGTTATTATTTCAATGAACTCCATCAGCATGCGTCCCACTTCAATCTCTTTAAGGGGGATTTCGTAGTAGCCGTCAGTAAAATTGAACAGATCCCGTTTAAGGGCACGGATATCCAGGCTGTCAGAGATATCGCCGGCAAAAAGCAGAAGAGACACAACCTCATCCATATCCCGATTAACGATGGCCGAAAGAATGTCGGTCAGGAAGGTCTTAAGCTCTTCATCAAGACGCCCCACAATACCGTAATCAAGCAGGCAGATCACGTTATCCGGAAGGATCAGAACATTTCCGGGATGAAGATCGCCATGAAAGAAACCGTGATTAAGCACCATCTCAAGAAAAGAATCTGCACCGCGGCGGGCGATCAGTTTGACGTCAAGCCCCTGCTCAGAGAGCTTTTCCACATTGGATACTTTTATCCCCGCAACGTATTCCATGGTCAAAATGGCGCGGGAACACTGCTGCCAATAAACGGTGGGGAAATACATCCAGGGCGTTTTGATGAAATTGTCGCGGAATTTTTCGATGGTGTGCGCTTCGCGGGAGAAATCCATCTCCCTGCGGATCGTACGGGCAAATTCACGCACAATGCCGACCGGGTCATACAGTTCACTGCCGGGCACGTGGCGTTCAGCCAGACCGGCCAACGCCATCAGTGCACTGATGTCAGACTCGACCACCGCAACGATACCGGGGCGACGCACCTTGATAACCACATCCTCACCGCTCCTCAAGCGTGCTCTATGCACCTGTGCAATAGACGCGGCGGCCAGCGGCACCGGATCGATCTCAGCAAAATACTGGTCGGCAGGCCCTCCCAGCTCGTCTGCTATCTGTACCAACACCTCTTCGAACGAGAAACTCGGGACATTGTCCTGCAGCTTTTCAAATTCTCGCACAAACGCATGCGGTATAACATCCGGCCTGGTAGAGAGAATCTGCCCCAACTTGATAAACGTGGGGCCAAGTTCCTCCAGTGCAAGGCGCATCCGCTCGGCAGCCGTAAGCCTGGCGATATCGGGCATTGAGCGACGAAATAGTTTCCGGCTCCGCACCACCACATCGGCAAGCCCCAGCATCTCAAGCAGCTGGTCAAACCCGAACGTACTGAGTACGCGTACAATACTCAGATAGCGCCTGATGCTGCGAATGTTCCGGTTGATTCTCAGTAATTTGAGCATGAAGCTACCTGTTACAACGGGATTCCAGCTCAAGAACCCGCTTGGCCAGCCGGTCAAACTCTTCACGGGAAACCAGGCCCAAACGGTCAGTAACCTTCTGAACTTCGACTTCAGCCATCTCCCTGACTTTTTCCCGGTTTTCATTGGCAATGGCCTGGATCCTGTCAACCAGGTGTTTTCCTTCATCTTCACTCAGCTTGTAGCGCTCTTTCATTTCCGCCACCAGCTCCTCCGTCTTCTTCTGGGTAATAGCCGCAACGCCGATTGTCGTCATGACCACTTTTTCAAGCAGCTCCAACATGGTATACCTCCCGAACGCATTAGTGTCACATCACCGTTAAGCGTATCATACCCTCTCTATGATGCAAACGGAACACCGCTAATTTTGTGCCGCAATCCACTCGCATTCATACATACTATTCCGTTGACTTACGCCTGACCATACGACATATTCCGGTAAAAATATGAATCATGAGAATAACAATAGAAACCGACCCTACTATCCTCGGCGCCGATTATTTACTGTCGCATAAGGCGAAGAGACAATTCAATGACGGCACAGTAAGGGAGACAAGAATGAATGTAGTTATACGGCATACGGTTCTGATTCTGTTCGTGTGGCTGATGTTGGCGGGTGTCTGCCTCGCCAGGCAGGTGTACCTGAAGGATGGCGGCATCATCGAGAGCCAATCGGTCTGGCGGCAGGGCGACAAGGTGTTCGTCAAGGTCAACCGGGATATCGTTACCGATTTTGATTTGAACGAAATCAACCTTCGCCGCACCTTCCCCAAAACCACTCCATCTTCCCGTCATCTGCGCCGCACCGTAGCTGCAAAGGGGGCCATTATGGCAACAAAGCCGGTTCCTGCCCCGGTTGCGATTGCGGTTGAGTCCGCCCCGCCTGCCCCGACCGTCGCGACCCCCGCGCCTCAACCTGCCGTTCAACCTGCCCCGGCGCCGGCCGCACCCGTGGCAACAGAGTCTCCGCGCCCCCAATTACCTGTTGCGGCGCTGAACAAGAGCAGCTTCCCCCTTTCCGCAGCGCTGGCAATCCTAGCAATTAGCATCCTGATCGTCGCCGCCCAGTGGGTCATCTTCGTACGGGCCGGACAGGCCGGCTGGAAATGTCTGGTACCGTTCTACAACATGTACGTCCTGATGGAAATTGCCGGCAAGCCGGGATGGTGGATGTTCCTGCTGTTCATACCGCTTGTCGGCCTGGTATTTTTTCTGTTTGCCATGCTTTCCCTGGCCAAAAAGTTTGGTAGAAGCGAGCTATTCGGTGTAGGGCTGTTACTTCTGCCGATGATATTTTTACCGCTGCTCGCCTTTGGCGGTTCAGAGTATGAAGGATAAATAAGGGGGGGGTATGGCTGAACAGATGAGTATCCTCTGTCCGCAGTGCGGTTTTCGCAAGGACGTCCCGAAAGCGCTGATTCCTGAGGGAGCCACACGGGCCAACTGCCCCCGGTGCCAGCACGCGTTTGCCTTGAACAGCGACACCCTGTCGGCCTCTGCACGGCCCGCAACCGGTCTGCCCACACCGCCACAGCCACCATCACCCTCCCCTCCGCTTCGGCCGACCGCGCCGTCGCCCCGGCTGCTCAATTTCAGTTTTACCGGATCGGCCCGTGACTATTTCGGCATCTGGATCGTCAACACCCTGCTCAAGCTCCTGACCTTCGGCATCTATTCGGCTTGGGCCAAGGTACGCAAGCGCCGCTTCTTCTACGGCAGCACGACGCTGCACGACCAACCGTTCGAATATCTGGCCGACCCGCTGGCACTGTTCAAAGGGTGGCTGATCGCCGCCGTCGCCTTTCTGCTCTATGCGCTCGGCTCACGCGTCAGTCCACTGCTCAGCATAGCGGTCGGCCTAGTGATCTTCGCCGTTTTCCCCTGGCTGATGGTCAGGTCGCACATGTTCAACACCAGCAATTCGTCACACCGCAACATCCGCTTCTCATTTCGGCCTGACTACAGCCAGGCCTATCTTGTCTATGCCGCGCTGCCGATTGTTTCGATGATGACACTGGGACTATTGTCCCCCTACACCCTCTTCCGGCAGCGCAAGTTCATGATCGAAAGCAGCTCGTACGGCGCCACCCCCTTTGCCTTTACCGCCACAGTCAAACAGTTTTACCTGCTTGCCCTCAAGGTTGTACTCGTCCTTGCCGGTCTGGCACTCCCGATCATAGCTCTGGTCGCACTCACGGGAGGAGGTCTCGCCGTTGCGGCTGCCGCCGGTTCTTCCGGGCGCTGGGCACCGAGCGGAATGGCGCTCATCCCGCTGTTCTGCTTTCTGCTGCTCTATTTTATCATCATAGTCTATGCCCAGACGCTGCTGACGAACCTCTGCTGGAACGCGACACGTCTGGCCGGCAACCACTTCCGGAGCACACTGCGCACCCGTGACATGGCGTTGCTGTTTGTCACCAACGCACTGGCCATCCTGTTCAGCTTCGGACTGCTGATGCCGTGGGCTTCAGTGCGCCTGACGCGCTATCGCTTCGACAGGCTGGCCCTGCTGGCCGATGGTGGTCTGGACGGCATCGTGGCTGCGGCCGGCAACGGATTGAGGGTCAGTGCCACCGGCGAAGAGATCGGCGATGTCTTTGGCATGTCGATGGACATTGCGCTGTGAGGAGTGAATCGGTACAGAGGGGTGCAGTAGAGTGACATCGAGTGGTGGCGGATATTATGACGGCGTTGTGGCGACCCGCCGCGAGGTGCGCCTGACGATCGAGGCGGCGGTTCTGCGCATCCAGGGTGACGGCATCGAGCGTTCCTACCCGCTGCACGGAGTGACACTGACGGAGGCGGTCGGCTCGGTCCGCCGCACGATACGCCTGTCGGATGGCGGAATGTGCGAAGCCACCGAACATGACTTTCTGGCAGAATGTGAACGGAGGATGGGCACAGGTACCCGTGCCACGCTGCTGCACCGCTGGGAGAAGAGCCTGACACTGGTGCTGGCCGCATTGCTGCTGGCGGCGCTGGTAGTAGCGCTGTTCATGCGCTTCGGCATCCCCGCTCTGGCCCGTCAGGCGGCCTTTGCCCTGCCACCGGATGTTGAAAACAGCATGGGACGAGAGTCACTGGCTGTGCTTGACCACCTAATGACAAAGCCCTCGAAGTTGACAGCGGAGCGACGTGCGGAGCTGACGGCCCTGCTCCGGCGCGTGGCGGCCGCCAGCAACGCGCCTCCCGGCTGTCGTCTGGAATTCCGTGCCGGCGGCGCTATCGGAGCCAATGCCCTGGCGCTTCCCTCCGGGATCGTAGTCATCACTGACGAATTGGTTGAATTGGCAAAGAACGACGACGAGATCGCCGCGATCATGGCGCACGAACTGGGTCATGTTCGCCAGCGTCACGTACTGCGCCACGTACTGCAGAATTCGGCCACCGGACTGGTCATGGCCACCCTGACCGGCGACCTGGTTTCAATCACCTCGCTGGCAGCCACCCTCCCCACGGCATTAGTGGACGCCTCGTTTTCACGCACATTCGAACGCGAAGCGGACGACGCGGCCATCGCCTGGATGAAGTCGGCCGGAGTGCCGCCCCGTCGCTATGCCGAGATTCTGGGGCGCCTGCAAGCCCAGCTTGATGTCCGCACCGGCGAAGCCTTCGACAAAAAACATCCGGCGCGCAATTATCTTTCCACCCACCCGGATACGAGGGAGCGAATCCGGCGGATTATGAAGGGTGGCGGAACATCGAATGAATTGGGGAGCGCAGCATGACCACCATCTCCAACGCACTCATCCCCGTGCTGGCGCTAATCCTGGTCGGTTTCGTGATCCAGCGTACAAATTTTCTCCCCCCCACGTTCTGGCCGTCAGCCGAAAAGCTGACCTACTTCCTGCTCATGCCGGCCACCCTGATCCACAGCCTGGCCGGCAAACAGATCGGCTCACTGCCGTGGCTGAAGATCCTGCTAACCGTGGAGGGCGCGGTACTGGCCAGCGCACTCCTGGTAACGCTGTGGTGGATTGGGAACCGGCACATGAGCGGTCCGGCCTTTACCTCGCTCTTTCAGGGAGGGGTGCGCTTCAACACCTTCGTCGTACTCGCCCTGGCGGAAAACCTGTTCGGCAAGGACGGCCTGTTCCTGGCTGCCATGGGCGCCGGATTCATGATCATCCTGATCAACGTGCTCTGCGTATCGGCTTTTTCACTGGCGGTAAACAGCAGTAAAGGGATCGATTTCAAGCGTCTGTTAATCGATCTGCTCTACAATCCGCTCATTATCGGTTGTGTCATCGGAGTTGGGTTGAATGCCACGGGACTAACGCTGCCACTGGCAATCGACGGCATACTGGCACTGGGTGGGAAGGCCGCCTTTCCGGTGGGGCTGATGGCTGTCGGGGCGGCGTACCGGGCCGAAAATCTGATGCTGCACTGGCATCCGTTGCTGGTGACCAGCACCGTACAGTTCCTCTGCAAGCCGCTGATTGCATGGGGGCTGGCGACGTATCTGGGGCTGTCAGGCATGGCCTTGAGCGTTGTTGTACTGCTGTTCAGCGCACCAACAGCCCCTTCTGCCTACATCCTGTCCCGGCGTATGGGTGGCGACCATGACAGCATGGCCGCAATAATCACCGTACAGACAGGCCTGTCATTTATCACCCTGCCACTCACAATCTGGTTATTACGCTAAAACTTCGGCATGCAGTCAAATGGGCCATGATTACTTTTCAACACGATTGAGGAATGTTTTCCATTTTTCAACATACGCCTTTGTGTAGGCCGGACTTTTGCTGCTCATGCGCAGATAGCGGGCAGCATCCATAAAACTGCCGTTGCTGACCCGCTGCCCCCTCTGAAGCCAGAACGATTCCAACCCCATGCCATCCTTTTTGAGGTCATAGATCCGCCGTGACTCCGGTTCAAGCAGGAAGCGGGTCGGATTATCATGGCACCCCTCACAGGTCACCCCACCGCGCTGAACCGTATGTGGAAAGTATGCCCGCCATTCGGCGGCCAGCAGAGTATTTTCAGGACCGTTGTTTCTGGCGGTCATGATGTCGGTATAGTAGGCGATGAACATCGGCCTGATCGGGCTGATCCGCCCTACGGCATTGACTCCGAGCGGTGGCGCATCCTGTTTCTTCAGGTAGGCGCTACGCAGATATTCCGCATTTGGTCCCGCTGTAAGGTCGAAATCATCCTTCATTCGCACATCGCGAAAACGAAGGAAAAAGGTGCCGTATTCCTGCGGCGCCCAGGCCGAATGGCAGGCATAACATTCAAGCCGCTGCAGATGTGCAGAAATACGGTGCTCCGGAATCTTCAGGCTCGGCTTGTGACAGTCGCGACACCCTTTGGATGATTTTTTACCGTTTGCGAGGCTACTCATCGAGTGGCAGGCACCGCAAGTCATGCCGGCGCTATAATGTACATCAGGAAGCATCTTCAGGAACGTGCCACCGTTGACAGCGATACCCCGCTGGTAACGCATGTTGTCCTCACGCGGTGTCCGCCCCGAATAGTCCCACCCGGTGTAATAGCCGTTATGACAGCGCTGGCAGGCGGCGACAGTCGGCTTTGACAGCCCCCCCTCACCGTGGCAGTCGAGACACCCCTTCAGATGGCAGGAGGTGCAATTCTTCTCCCAGAAACCGGAATCGTAGCGCCCGTAGCTGCGCTGCACAAATTGCTTCTCACCGCTCCGCTGTCCCATGGCGTGGTCAAAAATCCGTTCATGCCCCCGGTGACAGACGACACACCCCCCCGCCCGGTTAGAGAGGGAGGCGGGTTCACTTGCACTCCCACCCTGGTGGTGGCACGAGGAGCAGGCCAACCCGACATGGGCCGCGGTTGCATCCAGATTAATGGCCAGACAGAAGCCGACGATGGCGAGTATCATCCAATGCACGCAGGTTTATTCCTTTCCGGTAGATCGGGTCACGCGCAGTATCGTGACAGGGGAGACAGAGATTGACTGAAAGCGTCCGCTTCACTTCGGCGCCGTTTAAGGGGCGGGCATTCTCACGGGTAATCGCGGAATAGGCGTTCACCCGCCCATTTTTCATCGTCAAAAAGCCATCGAGCGGTTTGCTGTCCGACCGTTCACAGATCAGCGTCCCCTTGATACTGTTCCCTTCAACGACATGCTGGCCGAAGCCGAGGAAGGCCGGGTTGCCGTGGCATTCGACGCAGCCGAGCGCCTTTTTTCCGGTATTATGGGAGTAAAAGGGCGCAAAGCGGAGTTGCTGCCTCCCCTTGAATTTTGATACATACTCACTTTTCGAAGTAGAGCCGTCCGCCTCGGCCACAGTGACAAAAGTCTGGCAACCGGGCGTCACCGGCGAGATGCGGCCGCGCTGGTTAAGGGCCAGGGGGAACGGATAGAGTGTGCGGTAATCCTCACTCTCGCTGAAGGCGCCCGGGGTTTCCTCCCCCTTGATGAAATCCATACCGGTCTGACCCTTGTCGTAGCGGGTATGGCACCCGAAGCATTGAACCGAGGTGCGGGAATGGCAGGCATAACATTCCAGACGCCCATGCCCCGCAATGGTATGCGCCACCGTGCCGGTGATAACCTTGCTGCGGTGCAGCTTACCACTCCGCTTTCCCTGCAACCACACCGAGCCGTTCGTATAAAATACGTTGGAATAACTGCGCCCCTTGGCGGTCTGGATCATGCGCATGCCGTACTGAAGCGACTGTTTATAGCTTTTTGACTCCCGCAGTGCCTCTTCGTTCTCGCGCGATACTTCACGGTACTGCGGCGGCGCTGTAGCGCTGCCGTGACAATCCTCGCAGGCTATTTCGGTCTGCAGGTACATATTCCTGTATGCATAGCCGTCTCCCATCACATCGCGTGAGGTATGACAGTCGATGCACTCCATTCCGGCGGCAAAATGCACATCCGGCGTAATATGGGTCAAATTGCGGGCACCGCTGGTCATCACCGGCCCACCCTCCCCCCTTCTGGTCGGCACCAGGCCGTTATTACCGTCATACAGCCCCTGATACGAGAACGCGATCCGGCCGCTCCGGTTGTGGCAGCGCGCACACACCTGAGTGTCAGGCAGAGCGGTCATGGCGTGGCTGGCGGAATGGCCGGCCTTCCCTTTCATGGTTTGGTCTTTTCCCTGATACGTTGCGGTGTCGTTCCAGGGAAAATGGCAGGCGGCACAACCTGAAGCATGGGCTGCGCCATACGATTCGCTGTTAGCGGTTCCAACGTGGCAACGGGAGCAGAATTTACGGTACAACTCGCCCGACAGGTTATTCAGCTCTGCCACCGGAGCGGTTACCACCGGTTTCCCTGTTGGATCGAAAGCCTTTCCTCCCGTTGTGGTGTACTGTTTTCCGTCCTCCCCTTCCCAGGAGAGCTGGATATTACGGATCATGCCGGCATTGGTCTGCATGATAGTCGATTTGACCCGCTCCAACTGATAGCGATGGCAGCTACCACAGGTATCTTGCCACACATCCGGGGCCGATGGGTTGGCCTGGCCGCGCAGTGTCGCATGGGCCGTTTTTTTATCACCAGCGTTCGGATCACCACCATGGCAGGCGCTGCAACGGCCGTGAGTAGCAGACACCTGTTCAATACCCTGATGGCAGGAGACGCAGCGTTCATCACCACCACCTGAAGAACAACCGCTCAGCGACGTCAGCAGCAGGACCAAAAAAAACAGGGCCACCATACGGCCGGCCCTGTCAAAAAGTGATGATACAATTGGGAAAAGCATCATATTAAAGATTCTGTACCATCATGCCTTAAGGCGGAACTGATTCACGATACCTTGCAGCTCCAGAGCAAGACCAGCAAGCCGCCCAGCCGCTTCGGCGGTCATCTGCGAGCTGCCGGCTGTTTCCTGAACGACCTCGGTGATGCGCTGCATGTTACCGCTAATCTCATTAGTGGTGGCGGTCTGCTCCTCTGCAGCTGTTGCTATCTGGTTGATCTGCCCGGTTACTTCGTTCACCTGAGCGAGAATTTCTTCAAGCGCGCTACCGGAGCGGGAAGCATCCTCGGTGCCGCGCTCAACCTCTTGCACCCCTTCCTCCATGGCAGCGACCGCACTGCGGGTCTCCGACTGGATGTTTTTAATCATCCCGCCAATTTCCTTGGTTGCCCGTGTCGTCCGTTCGGCCAGAGCACGTACCTCGTCAGCAACAACGGCAAAGCCGCGACCCTGTTCACCTGCCCGGGCGGCTTCGATGGCTGCGTTCAGCGCCAGCAGATTGGTCTGATCAGCGATATCCTCAATAGTGCCGATGATCGCACCGATCTGGTCGGAACGTTCGCCCAGATTTTCAACGGTACGAGCGCTTTCCTGGACTTTGGCGGCAATACGGGACATCCCGTCAACGGTCTTCTGGACGATGCCGGCGCCGCTGGTGGCGGTGCTGCAGGCCCGGTTAGCGCTTTCCACCGCCATACTGCAGTTGCTGGCGATATCATTTGAAGTGGCGGCCATCTCCTCGCCCGCTGTTGCAACGGTCACGGCCTGTGCCGCAACATGTTCCGAGCCGTTCGCTATCTGTTCGGCATTGGCTCTCAACTCGCCGGCGGCGGTCGTAAGGGCATCGGAACAGGAGTGAATCCGCTCCATGGCCGCCTGGAGTGTGTTGGCAATCTGATTAAAACTTTCCCCGATCACGCCCAATTCATCACGGGAGGTGACCGTAGCGCGGACCGTCAGGTTACCCGATGCCAGTTGTGCCGCAATATCCTTGAGCAGCACCGATGAGCGCCCGATCGAACCGCCAATAAGCATACTGAGCATCAAGCCGCCCACAAGCGCGCCTAGGATAGAGCCGACGATTATGTTGCGGAACATGGTATACTGACTCTGGCTTTTTTCTTGAGCGGACTTGGCCCTATCAACTTCATGCTGCATGAGCGCTTCCATCGATTTATTAGCCTTCTGGATGGACGGGTTGACGACATCGAACGTAAGTCGATATGCTTCGCGGTAGTCGTTAGCCATCACTGCATTCAAGGCCGGTTCAAGTCCTTCCTTAACGAACTTCACACGATCTTTGTGAAAAGCATCGGCTAGATCACGTGAGGTTTTCTCAGTCAAACTTGATTCATACTCTTTCCAAATCTGATTGATATTGGCAACGTTTTTTTTGATCAGATCAGCGTTCGCACTGGCCGGATAGTCAATCAGGGAGCTGACATCGCTTTTAGGATCATGCTGAAGTGACAACAACAACTGGATTCTGTTAGCACGCATCAAACCATCAATTTTTGACAACAGACCGGAATTCTTCATGTTGACCTGGAACACGTTTTCCAGAGCCTGGTTGCTCTGGCGAAAGCCGACAAGACCGATGGCTCCTATGATCACCATCAGGAACAGTAATACCGACGTAATGCCCAGTAATTTGGTTTTAATGCTGAAATTCATACCCAGCCTCCCCCATACTCTCGCTGCCGTGTTGTATTTTTTTATACGCACCGCAATCAAGGAGCATTTATTTCAGACAAGACCCCCGAGATTTCTAATACCTCGGAGGTCTGTTAAATGCCTACTTAAATGCAACCCAAAAAAGATTTACCTAGCAGCCGGAAACTTCCTTTTTACCCTTGGCGGCAGGCTTGGCTTCTTCTTTTTTCTTCTCGTCCTTCTTCTTGTCTTTCTTTGCATCCTTCACCACTGTCTTGTCAGCGGCTTTTTCCTCAGCAGCTACGGCGACCATAGAAAAACTCATTGCCACCAGTGCGGATACTATCATTGCGAGGATCTTTTTCATGTTCATTCTCCTTTTCATGTGGTGTCCCGGTAAACCGGTATCAATAAAACATGTGTCTTATAGCATGCTCTCAGTCAATCTTCCAGCTACAATTAGCTAATTCGCACATACATTCAAGACAAAACTGATTGTTAAGACGAATACCTCTATATCTATTCAAAAAAATCCCCCCGTTCCTGTTGGAGCGGGGGGATTTCGGCTTCATTATTACTGATAGATCAACCTTTAAAAAGCATTTGAAACACGGAGACACGGAGAACACGGAGTAAAATCTGAGAGTTACAGATAGAATAAGTAGTTTTATGGTTCTCCAAAAAGGTTTTTTAGTTTTAAACCTTAAGCCTTTGATTTCTCAGTGTTCTCCGTGCCTCCGTGTTATTGAACTGCCGGTTTTAGGATCAATCTTTAGTAATCTTGTAACTGCCATCTTTCGCAAAATCTGTCTTGGCATTTACAAACTTTACATTTGTATACCCCATTGCCTTAAGAGCATGATAGGCCATCTCGGCACGCACACCGGTTGAACAAAGGGTAATAATCAACTTGTCCTTTGGTATCTCGGCCTGGCGCTCCTTGAACTCTTCAGCCGGAATAAGCTTGGCGGTTTTGAGCATACCGGCGTTACCTTCGTCAGGATTACGCACGTCGATAATCATAACGTTAGCCGGCAGCTTTGCAGCATACTTTTCAAACTCGGCAAGATTGATCTCGCCTGGACGCGGTTTGGGGGTGTAGGTAGCTTTTGTCGCCAATTTGCCACTGGCAACATCATATTTGAGCGCTTGCCAGGCATTAAAACCGCCGTTCAGCACCACAACTCTTTTGAATCCGGCCGTAACAAGGGCAGATGCCACAGTAACAGCATCCTTACCACCACTCTGGTCATACACCATAACCGGTGTATTTTTCTTGATATCAAGCGCTTTAATCAGCTTTGCAGCATCTTTGGCAGGAAAAGCGACAGCACCTTTGATGAAACCGCGGGCAGTGTCGTTCGCTGCGCGAACATCAAGCAGTACATGCGGGATGTCTTTATCAATCCAGGCTTCTTTGAGGAACGGTACGGAAAGCACACCGTAGTTCTTCTCCTGCCAGGCCGGCATGCCGTCCTTGTACACCTTAACGTTGGCATAGCCGAGCTTCTTGGCTTTATCAGCAGAACCGGGGCTCATGTTGCACGCAGGACCGGCGCAATAGAAGATGATCAGGGCGTTTTTATCCTTTGGCAGCATCTTTCCGGCCAGCTTGTCAAAAGCGGGGAACGGCAGGTTGACGGCCGTCGGAATAAATCCTTCCTGGAAGCGCGGCAGCGGACGTGAGTCAAAGAGGAAATACTTCCCCTTCTCGGGGCCCAGTGCAACCAGTTTTCCAACATCGGCGGTGACCATCAACATTTCTTTGGAAATCTTTACCGGGGGTTTTTCGATAATTCTGACCGCGGTTTTGACACCGTTTTTCTCAACGAATTCGATCTTGATCTCGTGACCCTTCTTGGTCTGGTGGAGCAGATCGCCATCAGCGGTTTTGCCTTCGCCGTTTGTTACCTTGACCTCGTCCTCATCGAACCTGACCAGTTCAACCGATTCGTCGATTTTTATCTGGATCGTCTTGGACTTGAATGCCGCACCATCGAAGTAGCCACGCAGTGCGCCCGCTTCAGCCTTATGGCAGTTGGTGCAGATCTTGGCGATAACAGGTTTGGCGACTGGAGCAGGATCAGCAGCAAAAGCCGCGACTACGGAGACGGCACTGGCAAACATCGTAAACAGAACGGTTTTCTTGATCATTGATTTTCCCCCTGCCTGAAATTGGTAGTACGATACAAAAAGTGATTCTTAAACCAAAACAATGATTCATCGAGGAAACAGCTTTTATTCTTTTATGCACAACCCATTCAAACCCCTCTAAATCTCCCCTTATCAGGGGAGACTTCAAACTCCAAGACCTCCCCCCTGATAAGGGGGGATTGAGGGGGGTTGGTTTTCTCCGTATCTCTGTGTTTAACTGCTTTTTCTGGCATCATTCAAACAAAAACACCCCCAAACTCTACCGGTTGGTGAGATTGGGGGTGTCAAGGCATCAACGTGAATGCGCTTTGCAAAAAACTAACAGCCGGCTGTTTTTTTGAACAGCTTGCTCATATTTTTCCCGTCCACAGTTTCATATTTACAACGAACTTCATCACCTTCAACGATACGCTTGTCACCAAACTTGTCGAGTGTCAGTTCGTCAGTTACAACAACAACAACTTCTGCTGCAGTTTTTGTGTCCTTCAGGGTAATCGTTGCTGCTTTTTTGTCGGCGGCAACAACAATCTTAGAAATTGTGCCGACCATTTTTACATCTTCTGCGCTGGCATTGTTTACAAAAGAAACGACGGAAACAGCGGTTAGGACCAACATGGCTACGATGGAAACAAGCTTCTTCATGGTACGACTCCTTAGTGGTTTGGATTTCTATGGTCTGAGTATAGCAGTTTCCATATAAATCCGCAAAACTTTTTATAGGTAGACCTCCGAGGTTAAAAAACCTCGGAGGTCTGAGTCAGTTACTACTAGAAATGGACTTCAAATGTTGCATAGATATCTTGTGCTTTCGATACTGGTGCAAACATCAGCATATCTGTTGACTTGATTTCAGAGATCTTCTTTGAGGCGCCGACCCAGTTGTTGCTGCCGGTGTATTCAAAATCGTAATACTGATAACCAACTTTGATGAAGGTCTTGCTCAGGTATGAAGAGATCGGCTTGAGGTCAAGTTCCTGGATGACGTAGGGCTCATACACATTACCACGTACGCCGACTTTGCTGGTCCACATATCGTCTGCAGCAGGTGAGAAGGTGATCCAATCTTTCGAACCGTGATTAAATTCGAAACCAATTTTTGTTTTGGAAGGAAGGTCATAACGTACACCTGCATAAGCAGCCCAACCGGTTCTGCTGATCGGGGACTCAGGCTGGAAGAATGCACCGGTGCCAAGGCCCTGAAAGCCGGACTGTGCCGAAACATTGCCGTTAGGATGAGTGATGCTCAACCCGAGATCGGTGAAGAAGTTCAGGTTACCAGGACCGACGTTCTTGAGCATGCTCATTGCGCCAGCACCGTACCAGTCGATATTACCAAGATTAGCCTTAGCGCCGAAAGATTGACCAAAAGCAGTATTTGCCATAGGAGCGGCATCAAAAATATCGAAGCCGCGGTTCCACTGCAGCCAAACGCGCAATGGATCGGTGTCGACCGGGATGATAGCGATACCGAGCATATCGGTGTCTTTAATGCTGTTAGTAGACGTCTTGAAGCCGCTATCAAAACCACGGCCGTAACAGACCTTGGCATACGCGCCTGGCAGCATATCGATGTCAGGTGCCCAACCGATTGTCATGCCGTCAAAGGCATAATCAACCAGCAGTGCAGGCGTGCCGCCGTTTCCGGGACGCTCGTTGTTAAGCTTCAGGTTGCTGGGTGCGCCATTGGTTGATGGGCGACGACCGACCGAGAACCATACCGGCTGCTCGGCAATGTTGCTCCAGGTTGCATAGGCACGGTCTACATTCAACAGGCTGCTGTCTGGGACATGGCCGATTGTGCCGTCCATCACGCCAACGCGGTCGGCAAAATAGGTGCCTGTCGTCGCGTCGGTGCTCTGGGAACCAAAGGATTTGTACATGTCAAGTTTGACGTTAACAGTAACATCCTGGGTAGCTTTGGCATGCAGGTCAAGACCGAATTTGTTGGTGTAGAGGGTTTCGTTCTTGGGTTTGTAAGCTGGAATATCTGCAGCAAACGCTCTCAAACCTTGCATTAGATTTCCGTTCGGAAAGCCGCCAGATAAACCAGCAGGAAAAGCGGTTGCCTGTTGATATGTTTTTACATTATTCATGTTTTGGGAGAAAGCCGAGAGGGCAGAAAGTGCACTTGTATTTAATGCAGGACCAAAATAAGGTGATGTACCCGTTGGGTCTGCAAAAAAGGCACCTTGAAGCATATTTTGCGCGTTGGTGAACGTTCCATTAGCATCTCTATATCCAACCGTCTGACCATGCAGACTATCAACACGGAAACGATAATCGCCGCCGATGGAGAGCCATTTGCCGAGGGATTTGTTTTCAACTTGCTTGACGGAACCCTTAAGGTCGGCGACCTCTTTGCTCAACTGGTCAACTTTAAGCTGCAGATCTGCGTCAGCTGCCTGAGCAGCCATTGGGAGCATCATGCCTGCAATCGCGATACAAAGTAATTTCTTCGCCATCTTCTGTTTCATACTACCTCCATGTAATAGTTTGTTACAGCCGGTGAAATACATCCAAACGATCCGAGTCTGAATAAAACTCAGTCACCCACCTCCTTTGCAGAGTATTTTACATACTAGTGAAGAGGAATCGCAAACAGGTGACTGTATACTGCATACAAGCCGTCTTTGTCTATAAAAAATATTAGTTTTAATAAATCCATATCTCTGAATATATCAAGAATACTTTTATTTTGGTTGTGGTTCGGGTGGCATATAGCTGATGAAATACGGGGGTTTTGCTGTAGAAATGGACTTTTTAAGGCAGGGAACAAGTTGAATATAAAGAGGTATTTTAATCGACGATAAAACAGGGATTAACCAGACTTTTGATTCTTTAACGCAAAGACGCCAAGGCGCAAAGATGCTAAGGGAAAATCAAAAACAGAATCTTTTTTTGGTTACGCACGAGGCAAAGAGATATCCAGCTTTTAACTTGTATAATCATAATAAATCAGTATGATTTACATATACTAGAACGGCTGGGGGAGATATGAATACCAAAGTTTTTACTGCTCATGTTCCATTGCAACTTGCTGAAAAAGTTGATCAAATAGCCGCTCGCATGGATCGTTCACGCGGTTGGATTGTAAAACAGGCTTTGGGTGTTTGGATAAGTCAGGAGGAAGAGCGCAGGCGTCTGACATTGGAGGCGTTAGCAGATGTTGATGCAGGGTACGTTATCGATCAGCACGCTGTTCAAGCATGGGCGAACAGCCTTACTACGGAGACACCCTTGACGGTGCCGCAGTGACTAATTTGAAATGGACCAGCAAGGCATTATCCGATTTGGTGCGACTAACTCCACCTCAAACCCCTCTAAATCTCCCCTTATCAAGGGAGACTTCAAAGCTTCAAGCTTTAAAAGCCCCCCGGTCTAAGACGCCGCCCCTTCATTTAAAAACGGTATAATTAAAAGTTCCGAGCTCCTTAGGTATTTTAACCGCCGATAAAACAAGAATTAACCAGACTTTTGATTCTTTAACGCAAAGACGCCAGGGCGCAAGGACGCTAAGGGAAAATCAAAACAGATCTTTTTTTGGTTAAACCCTAGCTTTTTGCCTTTCCTTGCGTCTTTGCACCCTGGCGTCCTTGCGTTAAAGCCTTTAATTATGCACATTCCAATTTGGCAGGTGTACCCCAGGTATTCAAACCAGGGCGTATGCCTAATGTTTTCTATGTAAAACATAATATGCTTTGCATGACTATTAGTTTTGTATATAAAACATCTATGCTATTCGAAATTGGTAAACAAATCAGGAAAGAACGCAAGCGCCGGAAGATATCCCAGGAAAAAGTATCTCAGGACTTGGGGATGAGCCGCTCTACGGTCAGTCAGATCGAGGCTGGAATTGTGCAGGAGATCGGCGTCCGCAAACTTATCAGAATTCTGGACTATCTTGGGCTGGAAATTCGGGTGCGGCAGGCAGGTGCCCCGCCGACGCTAGACGAGTTACGGGGTGAGTATTCCCAGAGATGTACCGGCACTATCCCTGGCTGGCACGAAGAAGTGGTGGTCACGGAAAATACTGGAGCAGTTTGCAGTGGCTCACCTTGCTTTGTCTGTCGGGGAAATCGCACTGATTTTCGAGAAGGCTGCGGAGGCGGTGGCCAACACCAGGGTGATGCTTTTGACATATATGGAAGGCCATCATGAGTTTCGCGAGGTAGGGAGCAGGATGCTGAACGCCTGGGAAACAGGCCTGATCCTCTATGGGACGACCCTCCCTATAAAAAAGGGAGAGACTACAAGACGGATAATCCTAAAAACGGCAGTTCAATAACACGGAGACACGGAGAACACAGAGAAATCAAAGGCTTAGGGTCTAAAACAAAAACACCTTTTTGGTGACACATACGGCTTCTAATTTTATCTGTAACTCTCCGATTTTACTCCGTGTTCTCCGTGTTCTCCGTGTCTCCGTGTTTCAAATGCTTTTTCTAGGTTAATTCTTTAACGCAAAGACGCCAGGGCGCAAGGACGCTAAGGGAAAATCAAAACAGATCTTTTTTTGGTTAAACCCTAGCTTTTTGTCTTTCCTTGCGTCTTTGCGTCTCTGCGTCCTTGCGTTAAAGCTTTTGATCTATCAGCTTTTATCGGAGTGTTCGGCAGTAATACTTTTTTTGAGGATTACACTTCCAGCGTATAACCAACCATCGCGGTCTGAAACTCTTTTGGGAATTCCCGCAGCAACCGCGCTGATGCGGCAAAACCTGTGCAGTGGCTGGCGGCCAGCTTCTTTATCCCCATCCCCCGCAGCGCGGCGATCGTACTCGCGAGCTGTTCCTGACCGCAAAAGCTCAGGTGCGTGCCGCCGATTACGGCGTAGATATCACGCCGACCGGTCATGGTGGCAACATGCTCCACCGTATTGATCAAACCGGCATGGCAGCAGCCCAGAAGCAGAACAAGGCCCTTTCCGGTTTCCAGCAGCAGCGACTGATCATCGAGTGTATTGTCCGGTTCATGACCGCTACAGTCACAGTACAGCCCCTGATCTCCAACCTCATAACCGGTCACGCGCGGCACCTCGCCAGTCAGGAATATTCCGGGAGCTACGGCACGAAACTCCTTCGATACATCGAAAGTAGCTCCAGCCGCCTCCAACTCCTCGCGGCTGGCCGGTATCCCGATCGGATAGCATTCCGCCGTGTCTTTGACCCGGTAGCGTGGCTTGAAAATCGAGGGGTGACCGTACACCTGCTTTGGTCCGCACTCCTCCAGCAAGGGTTTCAGACCGCCGGCGTGATCATAATGGCCGTGTGACAGTACCACCTGCTTGACCGTGGACAGATCCTTGTTCATACGCCGGGCATTGTGCAGCAGAGTCAACCCCTGGCCGGTGTCGAACAGCAGCGGATCTCCGTCTGCCGGTTCAATCAGGGCGGAAAAGCCATGTTCCCCGAGGGTGCCGGAGATAGGTCCGACCGAGTTTTCACAGAGGACGATGATGCGGGCTTTCATTTGCAGCAGGTGATCTTCGGAAAGCGTGGCACACCCATCCTGGCAAGAATGTAAAAGAGCGGACAGAACTGGGTGAAGCCGGACTGGAACAGGTTCAGTCCGACAAAGCCGGTGACCCAGAGCCAGTTAGGGGAATGGAAATGGGCCAGCAGCAGCGAGATCATAATAAATGCACCGGCTACGATGCGCACGATACGCTCGATGTAGTATTCTTCTTTCATGGTTTGGCTCCTTTATGATTAGTTTTTTGAATAACACGGAGCAACGGAGCAACAGAGAACTACAAAAGCAAAAAACTCGGGAAAAAGCCAAAACAAAAGGATTTAAAACGGTAACAAAATGAATAGTCTCTGTTTTTGTTTTCCCATGACAAGATTTTGGTTTTCTCAGTTGCTCCGTTGCTCCGTGTTATTAAAGAACTGCCGTTTTTTGGTTTATCCTGCCCAGCATCTCTGCTATTTTTCCTGCTACCTCGCCGGTCAGAACCGGGCAGGCGCCCTTGTGGGTCTTACGGATGATCTTGCAGCAGGTTACACCGTACTTTTCCTTGAACCAGGTGTGCAGTTCCTTGGTCAGGTGAGTTGTTTCCTTCTTGTCCTTCAGTGCCAGTCCGAGGGCGGCGGTGCCACCTGACACGGCTCCGCAGATACAGCCGGAGTTGGAACCAAAACCAAAACCGGATACGGTGTTGACGACCGATTCAGGTACGTCTGCGACAAAATTCCTCCGCACCGTTTCAAGTACCGCTTCGGCACAATGATACTTCCCTGAACGATAAAGCCCCTCGGCTTCTGCCTGACATTTTGCTGCCAGTTCCATACCCTCTAATGACGGCTGTGCTTTTTTTGACCAGAACATATAATCCTCTTTTTACTGGTTGACTACTACGGCGTTATGCGGTTTTTTCCGGCGTTCCACAAGAAAATACAGGATTGGAATGGTGATCTGCGACAGCGTCGTCGCGGCGATCTCGCCGCACATCAGTGCAATTGCCAACCCTTGGAATATCGGATCAAACAGGATTACGAAACTTCCCACCACGACCGCTGCGGCCGTTAATAACATGGGCCGAAAACGTACCGCCCCGGCTTCGATGATCGCTTCATCAAGCGGCAAGCCTTCATTCCTGCGCAACACGGCGAAATCAATCAGAATAATTGAGTTACGCACAATGATTCCGGCCAGGGCTATGAAGCCGATCATGCTGGTTGCGGTAAAGAACGCCCCAAACAGGGCGTGCCCCGGCAGGATACCGATCAGCGTCANCGGNATCGGNGCCATAATCACCAATGGTGTGGTAAAATCNCGGAACCAGGCCACAACCAGGATATAAATCAACACCATAACAGCCCCGAAGGCGATCCCCAGATCACGAAACACTTCATAGGTAATATGCCATTCGCCATCCCACTTCATGCCGATATGATCTTCGCTCCATGGCTGACGTGATGCCAAGACTTCGATCTTATGCCCGTCCGGCGTGGGGATGGCATCAATCTCCTGCTGCATCTTCAGAATCGCGTAGACCGGCGCCTCAATTTTTCCCGCGACATCAGCGGTCACGTAGATGACGTTCTTGAGGTTTTTACGGTACAGCGTTTTCGCCTCGCTGCCGGTACTGATACGTACCAGTTGCGAGAGCGGTATATTCCCCTTCGCTCCTGTTACATATACTGATGATAAGGCGGCTATGGAACTTCGCTGTCCGGCGGGCAGGCGAAGGTTGATGGCTACCGGCTCTTTCTCTTTCGGCAGGTGCAACAGTCCGGCATCCTGGCCGTTCAGGGCAATGCGCAGCGTTTTAGCGACGGCATCCACGGCGACGCCGGAAAGAGCGGCTTTTTCGCGATCAACAGTGAAGGTAAGTTTGGACTGGTCGTCCTCGCGATACCAATCCACATCGACCACACCAGCGGTTTTAGCCATGATTGCCTTGACTTTGGCGGCAACCCCTGCCCGCGAGGCGTCATCCGGGCCATAAATTTCGGCCACCAGGGTTGCCAGCACCGGAGGCCCCGGCGGAATCTCGGCGACTTTGACCCGTGCGCCATATCTATCGGCAATCGCCTTCACGAGCGGACGGATGCGCTTGGCGATGGCGTGGGACTGTTCACTGCGCTCATCCTTGGGGAGCAGGTTGACCTGAATATCGGCCATACTGGCCCCTCGGCGCAGATAGTAGTGGCGTACCAATCCATTGAAATTGAATGGTGCGCTGGTGCCGATATACTCCTGGAAATCGGTGACCTCGGGAACCGTCCGGAGCGCTTCACCCATCTCTTTTGTCATACGGGCGGTCTGCTCCAGCGGCGTGCCGTCAGGAGCATCGATGATGATTTGCAGCTCGTTTTTATTGTCAAACGGGAGCATTTTTACCGTGACCGCTTTGAAATACACCAGCGAGCAGGAGATCAGCAACAGAACCACGACACCAACCAGGAACGCCGTGCGCATTTTGGCGTCATGGAGGAACCTTCCCATCAAACGGCGATAAAAGTGCGTCAGTTTCGATACCTTTATTTCATCGTTGGCGTTGTGATGTGCTGTCCCTTTCATAAAACGATAGGCAAAATAGGGGGTCACAATAAAGGCGATGAACATGGAGAGGAGCATGGCAGTGCTGGCCCCGACCGGGATCGGGCGCATATAGGGCCCCATCAGACCGCCCACAAAGCCCATCGGCATTACCGAAGCGATGACGGCAAAGGTGGCAAGAATCGTGGGATTACCGACTTCGTCCACCGCCCGTATCGCCGCTTCCAACGGATCCATCACCTTGGTGGTGAAGAAGCGGTGGATGTTTTCAACAACGACAATGGCATCATCCACCAAAATACCGATCGAGAAAATCAGGGCGAAGAGGGTGATGCGGTTGAGGGTGTAGCCGATCAGATAGATTACCAGCAACGTCAACGCCAGGGTGACCGGGATTGCGATCGCCGCAACCGCACCGGCACGCCACCCCATAAAGAGCGCGATCAGGATCGTGACCGAGATGGCGGCGAGGAACATGTGAAACAGCAATTCATTGTTCTTTTCCCGGGCGGTCTCGCCGTAATTGCGCGTAATCGTTACCTGGACATCGGAAGGGATCGTTTTGCCCTTCATGAACTCTATTTTTTTGAGAAGGTCGTCGGCAATCCAGGTGGCGTTGGCCCCCGTCCGCTTGGCAACGGCTATGGTTACCGCGGCGTAATCCTGCTTTGGATTTGCGGAAATGCCCTTATGTGCGGCCCCTGGACCCATACCGAAAAAGACATAATCCTCCGGCTCCTGCACGCCGTCCTCTACCGTGGCGACGTCCGCCAGATACACCGGTTTGCCGCTATACACGCCGACCACCAGCCGTTTGACCGCTTCGGCATTTTCGAGAAAGTCGCCGGTCTGCACCAGCATTGCCTTGTTGTCGCTTGAAAAGCTCCCCGATGGCAGGGATGCGTTTCCCTTTTGCAGGGCGCCTGCCACCTGCAGCGGTGAAAGGCCAAACCCGGCCAGACGCGGTGCATCCAAGGTGACACGTACTTGCCGTGAGAATCCGCCTGTTATGTTCGTTTCAGCTGTGTTTTCACTCTTTTTCAGTTCGTCAGCAACTTCATGTGCCAGCGTCCGCAGCGTCCCATGGTCATAGCGATCCGACCAGAGTGTCACTGCGAAGATAGGAACGTCGTCGATGGATTTCGGCACGACCAGCGGCTCTAACGCACCCGGCGGAAGCAGCGCGCGGTTGCTCATCACCTTGTTGTAGAGTTTGACCAGCGACCCTTCCAGCGGCTGTCCCACCTGATAGCGGACCGTGATGATCCCCATGCCGGGACGGCTCATGGAATAGAGGTATTCGACACCCTTGATCTCCCACAGCTTGGCCTCGAACGGCTTGACGACACGCTCCTGCACCTCCTGCGGAGAAGAGCCGGGCATCGGGAGGTAGATGTCCACCATCGGCACCACAATCTGCGGTTCCTCTTCGCGAGGGGTCATCTTGACGGCGAAGAAGCCGAGCAGCAGAGAAGCACCCACAATAAGGGGTGTCAGCTTGGAATTAATGAATGCGCGGGCAATTTTTCCGGCAAAACCGAGAGTAGTCATATGGGTAACCTTTTCACAAAAGAAACATAAAACATAACTTTTAACCTTAATAAACGGCAGTTTAAATAACACGGAGAAACGGAGAACACGGAGAACGTCAAAGGCAAACCTGATCAGCATCAATCTTCCGCAATCTCACAAAAACGGTCTCTTCAGAAACGATTCTAATCTGTACTATAAAATCTTTAACACAAAGCCGCCAAGGCGCTAAGACGCAAGAAAAAGACTGAATCTAAAAAATAATTGTTTTGGTTTAAAGCCTTACATCTTTTAAGCCTATCCTTGCACCTCTGCATCTTCGCACCCTTGCGTTAACGCCTTTGACTGGCTTCACATAAGAATAGTTCAGCTTTTTGTTTTACCCTGACAGGGTTTTGGTTTTCTCCGTTTCTCCGTGTTTCAAATGTTTTTTTAATTTATTCGACCCTTGCGCCTTCGGTGAGCTTCTCGGCACCAGAGACAGCGATACGATCACCTTCCGACAGGCCGGAAAGAATTTC
>JGI24147J20444_1000238_pt1 | contig 41938 bp, 42 predicted proteins | sample BarGraIncub1133A_FD_20444 | JGI IMG/M metagenome (IMG submission 20444) | reverse complement strand
TCTGCTTTCTCTTCGGTTTGAAAGGCAAGCTCTTTATTTGCAATAGTGAGTTCTGCTGCCCGGTCTGCTTTCTCTTCGGTTTGAAAGGCAAGCTCTTTATTAGCAATGGTGAGTTCTGCTGCCCGTTTATCCTTCTCGTCGTTTTGCTTTTTCTGATTGATTGTCTTTAGAGCTGATTCACCAATCATATTTATTAATCCGCTGAAAAAATCTAAGTATCTTAATATGGTTTCCTTATTATACACATGACATTCTTCAAGCGCTTTCATGTATTTTTCCTTATTAAAGCCCAACTCCTCTGCTTGTTTGATAAAGAAATCTTTATCAGGTGTTTCAAAAAAGAACTGTCCAATAAATAAGTTGGCAACCTGGACTCCATCTATAATGATGGGAGTTGCAACATCCACCATACCATTCTGACAAATATAAATTGAGTATTTCCTTTCTTTCTTTAGTCGATTAGCTAAAATAGTGTCGCTTTTTAAGCATCGTTCTGAAGATACTTTGTGTTTTCTATGAAACTCAATGCAAATACTTTTCCAACCCACCCCATGCAGTATGTTTCCTTTAAGATCTACAATAAAATTGGCTAATCCGGTGGCACTATAAAATTGCTCCAAAAGTCTGGATAGTTTTTCAATTTCCAGGATTTCCTTTAAATCATTAATGTCTTCTGATTTAATTAAAGAGGATTTTTTTATTTGATTGTTTTCGCTATTTTCCAAATGAACTCACCTCCAAACTCGAAAATGTTTGATATCCCATTTGTTATAGCTTTTATGACCCGGATTTCTATCACCTATGATTCTGTGATAGGCATATTCGTCAATCACCTGTTTGTAAAAATTATCATCCATGCGGTATTGCCCTCCTATTTACATTTCCTCGGATCAATAGGTTTCTCGGCATCTTTTGGTATTAACCATAAATTAGCCATTTTTTTCGCACCCTTTATTCGACCGTCAACACAATGGATCTGTACATATCGGCGGGTGACGCCCCATTTATCTGCCACTTCTTGTGCAGTTATATAATCCATAGTTTTAAACCTCGCTATCTTTTCTTTATTATATTCTATATATGATTAGGGTGTCAAAAGCTTTTTCACCCAATTGATAATTCTCTCCAACTATGGACGGATTTCTGGTAAAATAAACACAGAATCAAAACACAGCGGAGGATCCGAAACCATAAAATGAGCATGAAAAAAGCACCTCATTCGAGATGCTTTTGGGCTTAGTGTTATTTCTTTTTTGTAAGGCAAGCTGGTGATAGTAAAGATTATTTTATTTAGCATGTGGCTCTATTTTTGTCTATTCCTATAAATTCTTTTCATAACAAATCCAAGATAAACTGTCGCCGAGTAAGAAAGCAATAAGCCCAACACAAACTGAATATAATCCCATAGCAATAAACTTTTAAAATTAATGACAAAACAAGCTGTTACAATGATTGCTGTTATCAAAAATATGAAAAACGAAACTGAAACTGCGTATATAAATCGTTTATTTCTTTCTTCTAAACCATGCAACTCACTAAAAGACTCAGGACGCTTGTCTGTGTATTCCTTACGCCAGACAAACGCGCTTGCCATTTGCCCAATAAACTCCCACCCGAACTGCTCATAGGTAGATTTGTAATCTTTTTTAGGCAGAGCTTGCACATCGACTACATAACGGTATTTTTTAGGTTCTCGCCGCAAAAGTGTCATTGCAACAGAACTCCATTGACCGATTTTTTTAGGGTACCACCCATTTGCTGCTAAATTTTCAAACCAAGCTTCATAATCAGCAGGAACAACATACTTAAATGCCGATAATAATACTACTTTATTTGTTTTCATAGTAAACCTCCAAATTATTATATATTTCTTTAATCCGATTAACTTCCTCTTTTAGAATTTGTTTTCCGATTTCAGTAATGATATAAATCTTTTTTCGGTCGATTTCTTCAACTGGCACAATGAGTCCATCACTATCTAGCTTCCCCAAACTTTGATAAATAGTCCCTGCTCCCAATGTAATGCGATCTTTTGTTATCTCCTTTACATACAGCATAATGCCATAACCATGTCGCTCTTGCTGCAAGGAAAGCAAGATGTAAAACATTGTTTCACTCATTGGTATAAATCGTTTTCTGATTTTTGGGATATTCATACTTCACCTCTCTATATCACCACGAGCTATATCATAATATGATATAGCTCGATTATACATCACGATGTGATATAGTTCAATAGGTTAGAAAATATTTTTTAAAAATTATAAGTCGCTGTTCAAGCGTTAGCTTCATGAGTTCTTTTGTTGGTGGTGACATATCCTTGTGTATTGTGGTTTCTCTTTGTTCATTCGAAGCGTGACTTCCATTCTTCTGATGAAAAAATCAAAAGCGTCCGTATCTTGAGCAGACGGCAACGTATTCAAACCAGCCTCATTAAGTTTCCTTACAATTTCGCTATACATATATGTGTAAATATCCTCTTTGCCGCTAAAATACTGATAAAAGCTACCCCTCGGAATCCTAGCTACCTTAATAATCCGGTTTATTGAAGCATCACTGAAACGATATTGTGAAAATTCTTCGATTGCCGCGTCAAAAATAGTTTTTTGCTTTGACTCAGGCAAATTCATAAATGTTTTTTTTGGCACTTTTCTCACCTCAAAAACAGTATACCATAAAAGCAGTCATATCATACTTGCATTGAATGACAATAAAAAGCGATAATATTCTTCAATAGCAGTTTTGAATTTAGCATTACAGTAAAAAAATAATCAATAAATCAATTTCCAATTTATCGCTATGAAAACAACTCATCTCACAACTACATCCAACCTAATCCATACGATTCAAAATCCACCAATAGATATATTCCAACAGAGCAATAAAAAAGAGGGTTGCAGTTTCCGGCTACCACGCCAAAAATCCACAAACCCCTTATTTACAGGACTTTTCCAATAATTATTTAACTAACCTTGACATCAATACAACCGTCTCAACGTGACCTGTTCCCGGGAACAGATCCACTGGTTGTACTTCGTTGATCTTATAACCAAAACCCGTTAATATTTTTAAATCCCGTGCTAGCGTTGATGGATTACAGGAAACGTAAATCACTCGTAGTGTCTTAAGATCATTGATGGCATTTAACAAGGTTTCTTCACAGCCTTTACGTGGAGGATCAAGGATCACCAATTGCGGTTTAATGTTTTCATCTTTTGCAATACGGATCATTTCCGTTTCGGCTCTTCCATTGAGAAAGACAGTATTTTCGATTTGATTAAGTCCGGCATTTTCGCGGGCATCTAAAACAGCATCCCCAACACTTTCAATGCCGATGACTTCCTTTGCCTTATCGGCTAAATAAAGACCAATGGTTCCCGTCCCGCAATAAAGGTCAAAAACAGTTTCTGTGCCGGTAAGGGCCGCCATTTCCTTGACGACATCATAAAGTTTTTTGGTTTGTTTTGAGTTTACCTGGAAAAACGAGTTTGGCGAAATCGAAAATAAAAGATCTCCGATTTTTTCTGTAAGTCTTGGTACCCCATGAATACACAGGCTCTTTCGCCCAAGAATGACATTGCTTTTTTCCCGATTGATATTCACAAATATACTCTTAACATTTGGAATTCCCAGGAGAATGGCATCCACGATGGCTGGTCTCTGACTGATGTCTCGACCGTTAATGATGATGGTAATCATATTTTCGCCTTCAAGGTTGGTTCTTTGCAGTACTCCCCTTATATAGCCCTTGCGGGTTTTTTCATCATAGAGACTGAGATTTAGATCTTTAATGATGCCATTCATTGTTCGAATAACGTCAGCTGCGCTTTCAGGCTGGTTGAGACAATCATCAATATGTATTAGGTTATGGGATTTTTTTGCATAAAAGCCCATGCCGTCTTTATCAATTTTAAATTGGGCCTTGTTACGGTAACGGGTTGGATCTTCCATGCCGATAATTGGTTTAACTTCAAGGTCTTTAAAGCCGCCGATGCGTTCCAAAGCATCCTCTACCATTTTTGATTTCACCCGAAGCTGACCGTCATAGCTCATGTGTAATAACTGACAACCGCCGCACTCATTAAAATATTCACACGCAGGAACAACCCGTTCCGGCGAATTTTCTTTAATGCTTAGGAGCGTGCCTTGAGCATAGGTTTTTTTGACATTTTTGATTTCAACTTCCACAACATCTCCGGGAAGTCCTCCATCTACAAATACGATCATATTTTCAATACGTCCCAGACCTTCCCCACTGTGGGTAATGTCTATTAATTCCAAGGTATATTTTTCACCAACGGTGAGTTGTTTAGTGTTCTCGTTCATTTTTTTATCCTTTTTTTTCTTTATTTTTTTACACTTTTTTATTTTCCAAGAGTTTTTCATAACACAGGCCAACCTTAATGGCTTCTATTATTTTTTCCTCTGGTTTTTATTCCTGCTTTTCCACTGTTTTTTTTACGGGTTTTTAGTTTAGGATCGCCTTTTGAATGGCTCACTGTTTTTTCATGAATTAAGGCCTTTTTATCGGATCCAATCAGATCCAGCCGATAGGCTTTTGTCAGTGCCTCATGAACCAGTAAATAGTTTTCCCGTTTGTTATATTGTACCAGTGCTCGCTGCATATTTTTTTCACGTCCTATGGGGACATAAACAGTTTCCATGGTGAGAGGATTCACTCCGGTATAATACATGGCGGTTGCCACACTTCCCGGGGTTGGATAAAAATCCTGAACCTGTTCCGGAAAGAAGTCCATATCCCGAACATATTCTGCCAGCTTAATGGCATCCTCAAGTTTGCAACCCGGATGTCCGGTAATGAAATAGGGCAGCACATATTGATTTTTTCCAAGCCGGGCATCAATTTTTTTAAAGTCTTTTACAAAGGTTTCATAAACTTTAAAGGAAGGCTTGCCCATATGACGAAGGACATTTTCTGACACATGCTCAGGGGCCACCCGAAGCTGTCCGCTCACATGATGCTCGACCAGTTCTTTGAGAAAAGCGGGATCTTTTTCAAGGGCCAAATAATCATAGCGAATGCCGGAACGAATAAACACCTTTTTAATTCCCGGTATTTTGCGAACGGCCCGAAGGGTTTCTAAATACGGGTTATGACGGCTATCTATTTTCTTACAGGGCTCCGGAGAAAGACACTCCCGGTTTTTACAATACCCCTGGGTTTCCTGTTTCTTACATGAAATATGACTGAAATTTGCTGTCGGACCGCCGATATCATGAATATACCCTTTAAATGCAGGGTCCTTCATCATTCGTTTGGCTTCTTTGACAATGGACTCTTTACTCCGCATTTGAACATATTTCCCTTGATGAATGGCCAGGGCACAGAAATTGCAGTTGCCAAAACAACCACGGTTAGCAGTGATGCTAAACTTGACTTCTTCCAAACCGGGAACATCGCCTTTGTCTTTGTAAACCGGGTGACATTCATAGGTGAAGGGAAGATCATAAAGCGCATCGAATTCATTCTGACTTAAAGGCATTTGCGGTGGGTTCTGGCTGAGGTAGCGGTTTCCGCTTTTTTGCAAATAGGAGCGGGGCTCATAGGCATTATTACTATGATAAATCAAAGCTGTCGCCTCAACATATTTGTTTTTATCCTCAGTGACTTCTTCCGCCGTTGGTAAAAGAATGGCATTTTCAAAATCAGGTTCTTTGACAATGACCGCTGTTCCCTTAATATAGGTAAGTAAATCCACCGGAATACCGGCATCTAATCCTTCAGCGATTTCAATCGTCGCTTTTTCCCCCATACCATAAACCAATAGATCTGCCCTTGAATCAAAAAGAATGGATCGTCTTACTTTATCCTGCCAATAATCGTAATGGGCAAAACGTCGGAGGCTAGCTTCAATGCCGCCAATAATTAGTGGGATCTCACCAAAGAGCTCACGTATTTTTCCACAGTAAACAATGGTTGCCCGATCCGGTCTGAGACCTGTTTCTCCTCCCGGAGAATACACATCAACCCGGCGGCGTTTTTTGTTTACCGAAAAATGGCTCACCATGGAATCCAGGTTTCCGGCGGTTACCATAAAACCAAGCCGTGGTTTCCCTAGCCTTTTAAAATCCTCATCACTCCGCCAATCCGGCTGGGCCATAATCCCAACGCGGTAGCCCTTGGATTCGAGGACCCGGCCAATAATTGCAGCTCCAAAGGATGGATGATCAACATAGGCATCCCCGGTAACGATAATAAAATCGCATTGTTCAATACCCAGGGCTTTCATTTCTGCTTTAGACATTGGCAGAAAGTCACTGTTCCTTTGGATTTCCGAATTATTTAATGGGCTTATCGTTTTTTTCATTCAATTCCTTTCTTAATAATCTCTGCACTGCTTTTTAACCGAAAAGAAGCCTGGTCATTGGAAAATTAATGATGATTATACTCATAATCACCAGAAAAAAACCTTGATTCATCTCAATGGTCATTCCAATAGTATCTCCGGTCATACCGCCAATTTTTTGTTGGAGGTTTAACATTAAAAAAAGCCCGGGTATAAAGCCAATTATCACAGCAATAAACCCTGAAAGCCCTAAAATAAAAGTAGCATAGGCTAACAAAAACAACATATAAATCACAAAATGATGGAGCTTTGTCATTTCCACAAAGCGTTTTCCCAGACCTCCGCCACCTGGTGCGTAGGTTGAAAAACAGGTTGACATAATTGCGGCAACACGTCCAAACACCGGCAAAATCAAAAGCACAATGCTAAACTTAGGAAGGATGATGGTAAAACACATCCAATAAGTTAAAATCAATAAAATTAAACCAATGGCTCCAAAGGCTCCTAAACGGCTGTCCTTCATGATTTCCATCATTTTTTCCCGATCCCTGGCACTGAATAAAGCATCAGTGGTATCTGCAAAGCCATCAAGATGAAGTCCTCCGGTAAGCCAGATATAAATGATGATCATGAGCAGCGCCTGCAGCTCAATAAAATTAATTAAGGAAAGCAACATTGAAACAACGTACAATACCAAACCAATGAAGAGTCCAACTATAGGGATTAAAATCATGCTGTCATAAAACTCTTCATTGGTAACATCTTTTATTTTTATTGGTATGCGCGTGAAAAATGAAATTGCTATTAATATTTTTCGCATTCTATTCTCCAGTAACTAATATAAGTCCAACAAACTCAGGCTAATAAAAATAAAGTATGAATTTGCATTCACACTTTATTTCCTAGACTTCGTCGGCAAAATCAAATTTATTTTCAATTAATAACTTTAATTGTTCCATGGCTCTTTTTTCATCATCGCCTGATGTCTCAATCTCGATCTCGTCGCCTTTTTGTACTGCCAATATCATCACGCCCATAATGCTTTTAGCATTTACTCGTGTTGAATCTTTTTTAATATAGATTTCACTTTTGAAATCATTGGCTCTTTGAACAAAAAGGGAGGCCGGTTTTGCATGTAGTCCTGCCTTATTATTAACGATTATCTTATCAATTATCACATCAATCCACCCCTTTACTATAAAATTCCCCTATTCTAATTATTATAACCCCTCAATGCTAATTTAGCAAGTGATTGACTTTTATTTCTTTTATCTTGTAAAATCTTTTTTTAAGTTTTATAATGTAATATAATGTTATTGAGTAATATACTCTTTGTGGAGGTGAGAACATGAAAATTACAAAAGATATGGGAATTTCAGATGCTGTAGAAGCATATCCAGATTCAGTCAATGTATTTCAAGCTTACGGAATGCACTGCTTTGGATGCATGGCGGCACGTTTTGAAAACATTGAGCAAGGGGCCATTGCCCACGGTATTGATCCTGATGCATTAATTAAATCCATTAATGATGCTCTGGAAGCGGTTGATCTTACAAAAGAGTAATGATTAGTTCAAATAATCAGCCCATTTATCTTAAGATAAGTGGGTTGTTTTTGTAATATTTCCGAATAATTTGAATAAAAGCTTGAAAAAAAACCGATTAATTGTTATAATGTTAAGAAATTGAATATGGACTTGATAGAGGTGCGTTCTTTATGATTATTTACACTGACCATGGCAAATGGGATGAAATGTAATGAAAGGAAAGCTCGCCGAAGGACTTTGAATTGCCAACAACTTCCTGGGTTTATTGCAAACAGCAGTAAAACTGTCATCATTCATTTGATGGAGTGCTATTTAAGAATACAATGAAGTCTCATATGAGATTTTTGTTGTTATTTTAGCTAGTAGTTTACTAGTTTTTTTTTATTTTATCAAACAAATATATTGGAGGAACTATGAAATCATATAATGTTGCTGTTGTTGGTGCCACGGGAATGGTTGGTCAAAAAATGCTCCAAGTTTTAGCTGAGTTGAAATTCCCAGTGAAAAACTTATTCCCAATGGCATCTAAACGTTCAGCAGGAAAAGAAATTTTATTTAACGGAAAAACCTATGTGGTTGAAGAGCTTCGTGACGAAGCCTTCGATCAGGATATTGATATTGCCCTTTTCTCAGCCGGTGGTGATACCAGTGAACGTTTTTCTCCGGTGGCTGCAGCCAAAGGTGTGATTGTCATTGATAATAGCAGTGCTTTTCGAATGGATCAAACAGTACCATTGGTGGTTCCTGAGGTTAACCCTGAAGATTTGGATTGGCATAAAAACATCATTGCCAACCCTAACTGCTCTACCATTCAGGCCATGGTTGCCCTTAAACCTTTATACGATGCGTTTGGAATCAAACGTATTATCTTTTCCACTTACCAGGCTGTTTCCGGTTCTGGGATGAAGGGCTACGCCGCCCTTGAAGGAGGGATTAAAGGTGAAAAAGACACCTTTAATCCACATCCCATTGCCTATAACTGTTTGCCTCAGATTGATACTTTTACGGACAATGGCTATACCAAAGAAGAAATGAAAATGGTGAACGAAACACAGAAGATCCTCCACGATAATAATTTGCGGATTACCGCCACTGCCGTACGGGTCCCTGTTTATTATGCCCACAGTGAAAGCATAAATGTTGAGCTCAAAAAAGAATTTAGCCTGGATGAAATTAAAGCCCTTTACACCAAGGCTCCTGGGATTGTTCTTGAAGATGATCCAGATAAAAGCATTTATCCCCTGGCGATAAACGCTGAAAACAGAGACGAAGTTTTTGTCGGACGTATCCGCCGTGATTTTAGTGTGGATAATGGCCTTAACCTTTGGGTTGTGGCCGATAATATCCGTAAAGGTGCTGCCACCAATGCTGTGCAGATTGCCTTGGCATTGGTAGAGCGTCACCTAATTTAAATCAAATTATAAAAAATTCTAACCATATAAAAGGAGAATAAAATGAGTATTTTTACAGGTAGTTGTGTTGCCCTTGTGACACCATTTAAAAACAACAAGATTGATTACGAACGATTTCACCAACTGATTGATTGGCAAATTGAAAACGGAACCGATGCCATTCTGGTAGCAGGAACTACTGGGGAAACATCAACCCTCACCGATCCTGAACACCTGGATATATTACAGGATGCCGGAAAATACATTAATGGCCGTGTTCCCTTTATCGCAGGAACAGGCAGTAATGACACTGCTTATTCGATTATGTTATCAAAACAGGCTGAAAGAGCAGGCGCCGACGCTGCTCTTATCATTAACCCATATTATAATAAGTCCACTCAGCGAGGGGTTATTGCCCATATTAAGGCCATTGCAGATGCCATTACCATTCCGGTCATCATTTATAATGTTCCCAGCCGCACCGGACTTAACATTGAAGTCAGTACCATGAAAGAATTAAGCAAAATTTCCAATGTAGCGGCAGTCAAAGAAGCCAGTGGCGATATAAGCCAAATTACCGAAATCGCCCGAGTATGCGGTAACGACCTTGACATATACTGTGGTAACGATGACCATGTCCTTCCTGTTTTAGCTGTCGGTGGTAAAGGGGTTATTTCCGTATCTGCGAATATCATCCCCCAGGACATGCACGACCTCGTCGCGACTTTTATGGAAGGTGATGTAAAAAAAGCCCGGGAACTTCAATTTAAAACAAATTTAATTAATCGCGCCATGTTTTATGAAACAAACCCCATTCCTGTTAAAGCAGCCATGGAACTCATGGGATTGGATACCGGTGACATGCGTCTGCCTCTGATTGAAATGGAAGATGTTAATAAAGAAAAACTCATTGCTGATCTTAAGACTTACGGATTACTTTAGGAGGCTCAGATGTTAAATATTTTACTTAGCGGGGTATCCGGCGCCATGGGTGCCACCCTTCAACAAGTTATTAATGAAACCACTGGATGCTCTATTGTTGCGGGCTATGATCACAATGAGGATACTTCCCTTCCCTTCCCAGTTTATACTGATTTGAAAAACTGCACGGAAAAGGTTGATGTCATCATTGATTTTTCACATTTTAAAGCGTTTTCGGGGATCTTTGGCTACGCATCTTCCCATAAAATACCCATTGTCATTGCGACGACAGGTTTATCGGAAGCAGATTTAAAGGCCATTGCTGATGGAGCTCAAAGTTTCCCAGTATTTAAAACGGCCAATATGTCTCTGGGAATCAACCTTTTGGTAAAAGCTCTTAGGGAAATGGCCGGATCATTAGAAGAAACCTTTGATATTGAAATTATCGAAAAACATCATAATAAAAAAATTGATGCTCCCAGCGGCACTGCCCTGCTTCTTGCCGATGCGGTAAATGAAGGGCTGGCGAATAAAAAAGAATACATTTATGGACGACACGGGCGAGATGCCAAACGCATGAATAATGAAATCGGCATTCATGCCATTCGTGGCGGCACCATTCCCGGAGAGCATACCGTTATCTTTGCGGGGAATGATGAAATCATTGAACTAAAACATTCTGCTCTGTCAAAAAAAGTTTTTGCCGAGGGTGCTCTTAAAGCCGCCCAATATATTGTTACAAAAAAATCCGGACTTTACGATATGTCCATGCTGATCAACGATTAAATAGATATATCATTCCATTAGAAACTTATAATAACAAAATGAAGAATTGAAAGATCAATTTGATCTCACCAATCCCTCTGAAATTGCGAAAGAAAATAATCATCCAACAGGGTTGATATAACAACCCTGTTGGATGATTTAAGAGGTTAATTAAATGGCTATTGTTGTTCAAAAATACGGTGGAACCTCGATTGGTTCTGTTGAACGTATTAAGAACGTTGCAAAACGCATTATAAAAAAGAAACAAAGCGGCCACCAGATGGTTGTGGTCGTTTCTGCAATGGGAAAATCAACCGATGATTTGGTTAAGCTTGCCTACGCGGTTAGCTCAGCTCCCCCTAAACGAGAAATGGATCGTCTTCTTTCCACCGGCGAACAAATTTCTATTTCACTATTATCGATTGCGCTTCAGGAAATGGGACATGATGCCATATCGTTTACTGGTCCCCAGGTTGGGATTCGTACCAGCGGCCGTCATACCAAATCCCGGATTGACGGCATCGACACAACAAAACTTCTGGAGGCCCTGAATGACGATAAAATTGTTATTGTGGCTGGATTTCAAGGAGTCAATGCGAATGATGATGTGACAACCCTAGGCCGTGGCGGATCCGATACCAGTGCAGTGGCATTAGCCTGTGTCCTGGATGCTCCCTGTGAAATCTACACCGATGTTCAGGGGATTTATGGAGTGGACCCCCGGCTATATAGCAAGGCAAAAAAACTTGACACGGTGAGTTATGAAGAAATGCTTGAAATGGCAAGCCTTGGTGCTGGTGTCATGCATCCCCGGGCGATTGAACTTGCCAGTAAACATAATACAAAAATAGTGGTTGCCTCAAGTGAATTTGAAATTCCCGGGACAATCATTAATAAAGGAGACCATCATATGGAAGAACAATCCGTTACCGGGCTGGCCATTGACAACGATGAATTAATCATTACGATCAGGGACATTCCCTTCGATTTAAACATTACTTCGCAATTTTTTAGTCAGTTTGCTAATAAAAGCATTAATATTGATATGATCAGCCAAAGTGCACCAATTAAAGGCCTTATTAATATTTCCTTTACCGCACCGATTCAGGATTTAGAGGATGCTATGAAAATTTTGGCTGACTTTGAAGAAAAATATCCTGGTATCGGGGTTGTTTTAAACGAAAACGTGTCAAAACTTTCAGTTGTAGGTGTTGGCATGCGCAGTCAATCCGGAGTTGCTGCAAAATTTTTCCAACTTCTTACCGATAATGATATTCAGATTCTTATGATTACAACATCCGAAATTCGCATCAGCTGCGTCATCAGATCAAAGGATTGTGATATTGCAGTGACTGCCACTGCCGAGGCCTTTGATTTATAAAATAAATGAATGATTTATCAACGTTAAAAACCCAGGCAAACAAAAATATTTCTGTTTGCCTGGGTTTTTATTTTTTTTGTTATTTCTTCAGTGTTTTATCAATTATCTTTTCATCCAAGTCATTAAAGTCTATGAAGTCTCCGGTAACAATATAATACACCGTTTCAAAAATATTGGTGGCATGATCACCAATGCGTTCGAGATAACTCCCTATAGTTATAAAAACCGATCCTTGATGAATGTTTTTTGGATCCTGCATCATGTAGCTTAAGCATTCATTCTGTATTTCAATTTTAAGATGATCTATTTCATCTTCCATCGAGATTACTTCCTTAAATCGACTGATATCTTCATCAATAAAAGCTTGTATGGAAAGTTTTAAAAGCTTTTGCGCTAATTCACATTCTTTTGGAATATCAACCAATTGTTTCATATACGTTTCATCTTTTAATTCAATGACCCGTTTAGAAATATTCACCGCGATATCTGCAATACGCTCAAGGTTTGTAATAATTTTATAGGTTGAGGCCAGACGTCTTAAATCCGTAGCCACTGGACTCTGGGTTGCAATAACCCGGCTCACTTCTAAATGAAGCTCAATTTCCAATTTATCCACGATATCGTCACGATCAATCACCGATTTAGCAATCACAACGTCCTGGTTTTCCAAAGCAAACACAGAATCTGACAGCATTTTTTCACTCACTGTTGACATTAACAATATTTCGTCTTTGATCATATTTAATTCTTTATCATATTCTTTTCGCATCATTTAATACCTCCTTTTATCATCCAAAGCGCCCTGTAATGTAATCCTCTGTTCGCTTATCATTGGGATTTGTGAATATCTTATGCGTTTCATCAAACTCCACCACTTCACCCATAAGAAAGAAGGCTGTTTTATCTGAAATACGACCTGCCTGTTGCATTGAGTGGGTAACAATGATAATGGTATAAAGTTTTTTCAGAGTTTCCATCAGGTCTTCTATTTTTGCTGTTGCAATTGGATCTAACGCCGATGTGGGTTCATCCATTAAAATGACTTCAGGGTCCATGGCGATGGTTCTGGCAATACAAAGACGTTGCTGTTGTCCGCCGGAAAGCCCCAGAGCCGATTTATTCAGGCGGTCCTTGACTTCATCCCATAAAGCTGCTCTTTCAAGACTGTCCTTTACAATGGTATCCAGCTTTGTTTTATCTTTTAGTCCCTGACATTTGGGACCGTAAGCGACGTTTTCATAAATACTCATGGGAAAAGGATTAGGACTTTGAAAAACCATTCCCACCCGCGTTCGTAGATTAATAACATCGATATCGCCATTAATATCCTGACCATCAAAAATGATTTCACCTTTTATTTTCACTGATTCAATAAGATCATTCATTCGGTTAAGGCAACGTAAAAATGTTGATTTACCACAGCCGGAAGGTCCAATAAATGCTGTGACTTCCTTTTCGCGAATTTCCATGTTTATATTCTTCAGTGCCTGGAAATCCCCATAAAACAAATCCAAATCTTTGATATTAAACTTTAATTTACTATCCATACTTCACCTCATTTTTTATTAAAGACGTCCAACTTATCCGATGCAATTCGGGACAAAATATTCAGAATGATGACAATCACAATAATCACAATTCCAATGGCACAGGCCAATTCAATATTTCCTTCCTCTTTCGCTACGTAATAGGCTTGGACAGTGAGAGTACTCCCTGGGGAAAGAAGAGTACCTGGAATTTGGGCAACGGTTCCGGCGGTTAATAACAATGCCGCAGACTCACCGATGACACGACCAATGCTTAACAGCACTGCCGTTGCAATCCCTGGAACTGCACAGGGAAGAACTACTTTGAATATGGTTTGAAGCTTTGTTGCCCCAAGAGCCAGAGAACCCTGTCTGAAAGCCATAGGTACAGTTTTTAATGCTTCCTCGGTGCTTCGTATAATTACAGGCAGTAATATGATTGCCACGGTTAAACTTCCGGATAACAGTGAGATTTGCAACTGCAAAGCCACAACAAAGAAGGCCATTCCAAAAAGCCCGAAAACAATGGAAGGAATTCCTGCCAAAGTTTCGGCGGCAAAACGGATGGTGTTCACTACTTTACCAGCTTTTGCATATTCTGTCAAATAAATAGCTCCAAAAATCCCAATTGGCAACGCCACTAATAAGGATAAGAAAATCATATATAAGGTGGTGATAATATTTGACTTAATGCCCCCGCCGGGACTAACAGCCTTAAGCTTTAATTGACCGGTTTGATCATTGATCAAAGTTTTTACATCATTAGAGGACAAACCTGTAAGATCAGTACCATTCACGGATTGTAAAATATAGTCAGTACTGATATCCACTGATGCACCATTTGACTGAACGGCATTGTGAAGAGGGGAATCTTTTTCAATATAAGTAAAAACAAACTGTTCTCTATCTGTGGAATAGTATTGATAGTGAACTTTTGTTATGGTTGCTCCAATATTTTCCACGTAAACTGATGCTTCCAATGGTGTTTCATATTTTTTGTCGTAGCTGATTTTATTCTCAATCACTTTTGTATCAATGGTTAAAGGAACTTGAGTACTGTCTACAAAAGCGTAAAATACTTTTTCATTATAATCTCGACTGATAAAGTTCCAATTTATGGCACCAATTCCCTTGACGAAAATAAAACCAATAATAAACAGTAAAACGCTGAGGGTAATACCGGTTGCCAGATAAATAATACTTTTAACTGCAATATCTTTTGCTTTTCGTCCCATATTTAACTTCCCACCTTTGCTTTTACTAATTTATTTACTATCAGATTAATGATCATAATAAAAACAAACAGAACTACCCCAGTGGAATAGAGCAACTGCTGATGTACCCCGGAAGCATAACCCATTTCCAGGGCAATATTGGTTGTGAGTGGGCGAACCTGATCAAAGAGACTCGTTGGAATTCCAGCAATGGGATTTCCGCAAACCAGCATCACTGCCATGGTTTCCCCTATGGCTCGGCCAATCCCAAGAATGACCCCGGTCATAATACCTGAACGCGCTGCTGGTACCACTACTCTAAAAATGGTTTGTATTTTTGATGCTCCCAGAGCATAGGAACCTTCACGATATTCCTTGGGCACAGCACCTATGGAAGTTTCAGAAATACTCACGACTGTGGGTAGAATCATAATGGCCAGGACCAGAATGGTTGCCAATAAAGATTCCCCCTGAGCATTAGGAGATATTTTCAGAACATAGGGAACAATGATTCCTAAGCCAAAAACCCCATAAAGCACTGACGGAATTCCTGCCAACAGTTCCACAGCAAACCGAATGATTTTACCGATCCGACTGCTTGCCATTTCAGCAATAAAGATTGCAGTAAAAATGGCAATAGGCACTCCGATCAGAATGGCTCCCATGGTTGCAAACACCGAACCGACAATCATATAAAAAATGCCATACATATTAGAACCAGGTCGCCACTCAACACCGGATATGAAATTCCAAAAGGGATAGCTATTTGTAACAAAGGGTTTTAGCCCATTAAAAAAAACAAAAAAGGTAATGGCTAAAACACTTATAACTGCTACCAGCGCACAGATAAGGAAAAAGTTTTCAATTATTTTTTCTTTCAGTTTCTTCAGTTTGATCGCTTCCAAAAAAAACGCTCCTTTTCATACCCTTTGGTTTTATTCAACGCCATGAGGGCAAATTGCTCAAAAATCTGGCTCCCCTAAGGGAGCCAGAGGTTGATTGTTAATTTGTAGATTTTATTATAGTATGGTAATTCCGCCTTCAGCAGTTACAATCTTTTGTCCTTCAGGACTCATAATGAAATCAAGGAAAGCTTTGGTTGCATCGCTTGGTTTTGCTTCATCATAAAATGCCAGGAATGGTCGGGATAAAGAATAGCTTTTGTTAAGCACATTTGCCACAGTTGCTTGAACACCACCAACATCTAATGCTTTAACGGTTTTGTCAACAAAGGTTAATGATACATAGCCGATGGCATTGGCATTTCCTGCAACAGTTGTCTGAACATTTCCGTTACCTTCTTTTATGGTTGCATCTGGTTTTAATTTTTCAGCAAAGCCTAGAAGTTCTTCAATGGCTGTACGTGTTCCAGAACCATCTTCTCGTGAAACAACAACAATGGGAGCATCAGCACCGCCAACTTCACTCCAGTTAGTAATTGCGCCAGTATAAATGGCTGTTAATTGTTCTTTTGTAAGATCTTTTACGGTATTGGCTGGATTAACGATTAATGCAATACCATCATAGGCAAAAGTAATCACTTTTAATCCGGGGGTCTCTTCTGCTTTTAAATCTCTTGACGAACAGCCGAAGGAGTAGGTATCTGCTTTTGCGCCTTTAATGCCATCAGAGGAACCAGTGCCGCTGTAGGTGAATTTCACATCAGGATTTAATGCAGTAAATTCAGAGCCTGCCGCGTCAATAATTTTCTGAACTGAGGTTGAACCACCACCGTTGATTTCGCCGGTAGCTGAAGCAGTTTTTGTTGGCGTACTTGATGAGCCACAACCTGCAAGTGTCAGAAGGCTTGCCCCTACTAACAGTGTTAATAATACAGTTTTAAAACTTTTCGTCATTCTTTTCTCCTTAAATTTTCTTTTAGATTTTTTCTTGTTCATTTCAAGGGTATCTTACCAAAAAATAACAGAGAAAAGGTTTTGAACATGTAAAGAGAATGTTAAGAGTATGTTAAATCACTTCAACCTAGATTTAATTAAACAGTTCATTTGTAATCTCTGCCAGCTCACAATATATGGGTAGATCTTTCAGCGGTGCTAAGGAATCCACGATGCCTTTATAATACCAGCCTTGCTTTTCCTTTCCACGAACGAAAATATTCCAAACCTCGTCACCGATTTTAGCATAATCCTCTTTTATACTTCGTATATTGGCTAGTTTATCTGCACAAGCCAGGATTTGCATATCTCTGGTGGCATCATTTTTCAGAAAATCAATGGTGTTTTTTTTTCGTTTTTCCCAGGGCAGACTTTTGTCTTCAGATTCCGAAGCCACCAAATCTGCCACAGTATCACCAAATTCTTTTCGGATTACCTCAATGGTAGTATCTGTATCTTCAACCGTATCATGAAGGAGTCCCGCGCAAATCAATGCTTCATTGGTTTCGGGATTAACCACTGAGGCCAGTATTTTAGCAACCTCATAGGGATGAGTAATGTATGGGGTTTTCGAACCTTTTCTAAAATGTCCTAAATGAGCATTGGCCGAAAATTCAATGGCTTTTAATGTTGACATAAAACCCTCCATTTTCTTCAAGAAACTTCCTCAGTGATTTTATCATACCCAGTCAGCCTCTGTCTAGCAAATACTATATTCTTTTCTTCTACTACATTTAATTTACATGTTTCAATTTTATTACTTTTTTCTTAATAAGTTCGACGAAACCGATTGTCCCGTTGAACAACAGGCTTGTCTTCAGCAATCGAAACCTTCCGAAGACGTCCTTTAATATTTCGGGTTTGTAATTCCTTTAAAACCTGTTCACCTTTATTATTTAAAATTTCCACAAACGTTGAAACATCTAAAATAACAATAACCCCAATATCTTCGGCAGTCATGCCCTCAAGATTACACAGGGTCCCAACAATATCCACAGCACGCATTTTCGTTTTCTTTCCAGCATTAATATGAAGCTTTATGATTTCTTTGGTTAAATCAAAAGCTTTATCTTTTTTTTCTTCAGGTTTTGCCTGAAGCTTTTCATTAAAAGCCGGTTTTAGAGTATCAAGAATGGAGTATGTTGGGGTTTCTTTGCGGGTAATTTCTTTTTCGGTATATTCTTCTATTTCTTTGATTAAATGTTCTTCTTTAGCGGATACCAAGGTGATGGCTTTTCCTTTTTTTCCGCGACGACCGGTTCGGCCAATGCGATGGACATAGGTTTCTTTTTCCCAAGGCACATCATAATTAATAATATGGGATATTTCATGGACATCAATTCCTCTTGCCGCTACATCAGTTGCAATCAGATAACGAAACTCCCCTTTTTTAAATCGGTGCATTACCTGAGTTCGGTCATCCTGTTCCATACCGCCATGGATTTTTTCACATGCATTATTATCCTGCCCAAGAGAATTACTAATAGCATTCACCCGTTCCTGGGTGTTGCAAAAGATAATGCAGCTGTCCGGATTTTCAACTAAAAGAACATCTCTTAAAAGCTCCATTTTATCGCCATCAATTGATTCATAGAGTTCTTGCTCAATGGCATCGGTGCTTTGGATTTCAGCTTCGATTTCAATGACCTGAGGATCTTTCATATATCTTTTTGACAGCCGTTGAATTTCTGGTTCCAGGGTTGCAGAAAATAACATAGTGACCCGATTTTTAGGCATTTCATCAATAATTTCTTCAACCTGATCAATAAAACCCATGTTCAGCATTTCATCTGCTTCATCAATGATTAAATATTTGATTTCATCTGTATTAAAGGTGCCTCTGACAATATGATCCATGACTCGACCCGGGGTGCCAACCACCACATGGGTTTTTTGTTTCAGTTCCTTTTCCTGACGCTTAATCGGGGATTTCCCATAGAGTGCCGATACCTTAACCCGTTTAAAACGGCCAATATTAAAAATATCGTCATGAATCTGAAGGGCTAATTCCCGTGTTGGGGTCAGTACCAGAGCCTGGGGTTTATTTTCGTCCCAATCCAGTAATTCACAAATAGGAATACCAAAAGCAGCCGTTTTGCCACTGCCGGTTTGGGCTTTACACAGAATATCCTGATTATTTAAAGCTAAGGGAATCACTGCTTCCTGAACCTTGGTAGGATTTTTAAAATTTAGTTTTTCGATGGCTTTTAAAAGTTCATCGCTGAGTAGGAAATCTTTAAAATTTTTGTTTATCATTTTATTCTCATTCTTTCTATATTTTTTCATTTTATTCTTTGACATATAAAAAGCCGCACCCTCTGCCTAAGCTCAGAGGATACAGCTAACATTTAATATGTTTTTTAACCGACTTCGAATTGTTTTTTATTATTCGACAGTAACACTTTTTGCTAAGTTTTTGGGTTTATCCACATCACAACCTCTGGCAACCGCCAGATAATAGGCCAAAAGCTGAAGATAAACAACTGTTGGAATAGGGGTGATATCATCGTCCATATTGGGGATTATAAAAACCTCATCGACTTCAGAAGCAATCCCCTGATGGGCTTCCTGAACAATGGCCAAGACGAAGGCCCCTCGGGCTTTAACCTCTTTAATGTTGCTGAGCATTTTTTCAAATACTTTTTCCTGGGTGCAAACAGCAACCACAATGGTCCCATCGTCAATCAGGGCAATGGGTCCATGTTTGAGTTCTCCGGCGGCATAGGCTTCTGAATGGATATAGGAAATTTCTTTTAATTTTAGAGAGCCTTCCAAGCAGGTATAGAAATCCAAGCCTCTGCCAATGAAAAAAAGATCATTGATATTAAAATGTTCATAGGCGAATTTTTTTACTGCTTCCTCAGATTGAAGCGCTTTTTGCACAAGTTCCGGTGTATTTAAAAGGGCTTGACTCAACCGTACTGTTTCCATTGGAATGACCTGACCATTTAAACGGCCAAGGTGCATGGCTAAAAGCAGCATACAGCCCACCTGGGTAACATAAGCTTTTGTGGAAGCCACGGCAATTTCGGGTCCGGCATTGGTGTACAGGACATCATGGGCTTCTCTGGCAATGGAACTTCCCACGACGTTAGTAACAGCAAGTACCCGAGCGCCATTGTCTTTTGCCAAACGAATGGCCGCCAGGGTATCGGCGGTTTCTCCGGATTGACTGATGACAATGAGCAGGGTTTTGTCATCAATAATAGGGTCTTTATACCGGTATTCAGAAGCTGCTTCGGTTTCAACGGCAATGCGTGCAAATTTTTCAAAATAGAATTTCCCCACCATGCCGGCATGGTAGGCCGTACCGCAAGCGACAATTTGGATGCGATCGATGTTTTTCATGGTTTTGGCATCTAAATTAATGTTGTCAAGGGTGACCTCATCTTCACTTAAACGACCCATGAGGGTATCCACCATAGCCTTAGGTTGTTCCACGATTTCTTTCATCATGAAATGATCGTAACCACCTTTTTCTGCATCCCCGGGATCCCAGTCAACCTTGAAAATTTCTTTTTCAATCGAATGCCCATTGGCATCCAACACCGAAATGTTATCTTTTGTAAGGATTGCAATTTCACCATTATCCAGTAAATAAACCTCTCGGGTATATTTTAAAATAGCCGGAATATCAGAAGCAATAAAGTTTTCACCCAAACCCAATCCCACAATCAATGGGCTATCTTTCCGTACGGCGATAATTCGATCCGGTTCACTTGCGCAAAGAATGCCCAAAGCATAAGAGCCTTTCATTTTTTTCATTGCAATTTGAAGGGTTTCAACAATACTTCCTGTATATAGTTCATTAAGTAAATGGGCAATAACTTCGGTATCAGTATCCGATGCAAAAAGGTGGCCTAGCCCTAAAAGTTCCTCTTTTAGGTCCATATAATTTTCGATAATCCCATTATGTACCACAGCAATCCTGTTATTCAGACTGCAATGGGGATGAGAGTTCGCATCAGATGGTATCCCGTGGGTTGCCCAACGGGTATGTCCAATGCCTGATTTTCCAGCTAATGGGGTTAATTCCAAACAATCACTGAGATTTTTAAGGCGTCCTTTTTTCTTTTTGATTTGAATGATATCATTGTCAATGGTTGCGATTCCCGCTGAATCGTAACCGCGATATTCTAATTTTGATAACCCATCCATTAATACATCCTGGGCCTGTTTGTCTCCGATATAGCCTACGATTCCACACATTATATTCACCTGTTTTTCTATTTTTTGTATGCCGTCTTTGTGCTGAAAATCGCTTTTCAGATTTATTCGTCATACGTCCAGGGCATCCGCCGAATTTTCGATACTCCCTGTCCTCGTCAACTCAAATTCTGTGTGGACCGTCACTTGAGTTCTGGCGCTTCAATTCGTTTAATAATCCTGGTCCCAAAAGCAGTTTAGCCATTAACAATAAATCATTGCTAATAGCTAATTTTATCATAAAGTAATTTTAAATGCAAAGAAATAATAGCTTTCACAATTATTACTTAAATATTCTCCAATGGTTTCATTCCGTCTAGAACGCACCATTACGTTCTTCAATAAGCTCTGCAAGATCTTTGGCAATGGATGCCAGTTCAGTTTGATTTTTTCCTTCAATCATTACCCGGACTAACGGCTCAGTTCCTGAAGGCCGTATTAATACTCTGCCTTGTCCCTGGAAATAGGCTTCGACTTCGGCAATCCGTTTTTGAATAAGAATATCATCCAAATAATCAAGTTTTCTTGAATTATCTACTTTTGCATTAACCAGAATTTGGGGATAAACCGTCATAAGCTCGGATAATGTTTTGGCATCTCTGTCTTCATCGCGAAGAAGCTCTAACAGCATAAGGGCTGTAAGCATGCCATCTCCAGTGGTATTGTGATCCAGAAGGATTAAATGCCCTGATTGCTCTCCGCCTAAACTGTAGCCACCTTCAATCATGGATTCTAAAACATACCGATCCCCCACAGCTGTTTTAATGCATTTGCACCCGACTTCTTTAAGGGCCACATCCAAACCGATATTACTCATGACCGTCACCACTACCGTATCCTTTTTGAGTGTTCCCTGAGCTTTCATTTTCCGGCCAATTAAGTTCATGATTTTATCACCGTCAATGATATTTCCAGCATTATCCATGGCCAGACACCGATCAGCATCGCCGTCAAAGGCAATACCGATTTGAGCGACTTCCTGAAGCACCCGTTCTTGAAGAAGTTTGAGGCTGGTCGAACCACAATCCTTATTGATGTTTTTTCCATCAGGCTCATTTCCAATCATCACCACTTCGGCACCCAATCCTTGAAAGAATCCTTCAGCAATGGCATAGGAGGCGCCATTGGCACAATCAATAACGACTTTCATTCCTTTGAGATCCCCGGTAATGGCTTTTTTAATATGTTTTAGATAGTAATCCTCAGGGTTTTCTAAATTCCTGGTAGTTCCCCCCTTTTTAAGGTGAACTTCTTTATTATCCAGAATAATACTTTCAATTTCATTTTCAATGGCATCCGAGAGTTTAAAGCCCTGTCCATTAAAAAACTTAATACCATTAAACTCATAGGGGTTGTGTGATGCTGATATAACTATTCCTGCATCGGCTTTCATTTCCCTTGTAATCACAGCAATGGCAGGGGTTGGCAGAACCCCTACAAGAATAACTTCCCCACCCACGGATAAAATCCCTTGGGTTAAGGACATTTCAAGGGCCTTTCCTGAAATTCGGGTATCCATTCCAATCACAAATTTCGGTTGATGGCTGTTTGCACCTAGAATAGCGGCACCTGCCTGACCTAACTTAAAAGCTAAATTAGTAGTTAGTTCTTTTCCATAAATCCCACGAACCCCATCAGTTCCAAATAATATTCCCATCTATGTTTTCTCCTCTAATTGTTTATTTACAGAATTCATTATACCTCAGATCTTTGATGCATCAAATTTTTTTTATGATCCCACCTCCTAAAACGTAACGATCCTCATAAAAAACAAGGGACTGACCTGGTGCCGGGGCTCTCACCGGTGCAGTGCTATGGACAACTGCCTGGCCCCTGGGCAGCCATTCAATGGTTCCTGAATGGGAAGTCCCCCAGCAACAGGTTCTAAAAGTGAATCCATTGGAAAATTGCTCTTTTCTTAAATTTAAAGATAACTCCTCAATTAAAATTTCACTTTTTAAAAGAGCGGATTCATCATCAAGGATAACCGAATTAGTTTCTGGAATAATATCGACAACCGCTAAGTGGTTCAGATTTTCAATACCCAGTTTACGGGTTTGACCTAGCGTAAAACCATGACTGCCCGGGTGCTTTCCCAGTATTTTGCCATGAATATCCAATAAATTACCTTTCGGAACTGGCTGAGAACCAAAAATTGCTTCTTTTAAAAACAAGGGATGATTACCTCTGGGAATAAAGCAAATCCCCTGGCTTTCAGGTCCTTTGGCAATGTCTGGCAACACTCCCAAAAGTATTTCTTGGACTTCAGCTTTTGATTCAAAGCTGTCAAGTGGCAAAATAAGACGACTAAGAATGGATTGGTTTAAATGATATAAAAAATAAGACTGATCCTTCGTTTTATTCTTACTTGCCAAAAGTCTGTAAAACTTTCCTACTTTTTGAATCTCTGCATAATGGCCGGTTGCAATTTTTGCATTATAATAGTCTGCCGCTGTTTCCATAAGCAATTTAAATTTCAGTCGCTGGTTGCAGAACATACAGGGATTCGGGGTTCTTCCAGATTTATAACCATCAATAAATGGTTCAATCACATTTTGCCTAAATCGCGACTGAGCATTAATAACCAGATGGCTAATGCCCAGTTGATCTGCTACCCTTGCTGCTGTTTTTAGCATTTTTTCTTCATTAAAAAAATTGAAGGTTACGCTGATGACCTCGTAGCCTTCTTTTTTTAGTCGATATGCTGCAGTGGCACTATCAATCCCTCCGCTTAATCCAATAATAACTTGTTTTTTCGTTTTTATCATTGTCATTTTTATTCACTCAACGTTGTGTTGGTCAGTGCTGTCGCCTTGTTTTTTATAAAATCGACCTTTGTGCTTAGGGATTTTTCTTCAAGAATATTATCCCTTTTTATTTGACAAAGGGACATATTCTTATTGGCCTCTATAAGATTTACAATTTCTTCGGTTAACCAGGGATTGCACACAAGAATGGGTCCCAGCGTATTGGTGAAAATCCCCTTGCCATTAATCACACCTTCTTGTTTTGTTTTTCCAGTATTCCCGTATCCATACTTCAGATGACCAAAGGGGATTTCTTCAAGAATCTCAAGATTCATCATCTGAATTTGACTCCCAATAATCGACATTTCCTTGTCGTTATAATTACAATTGAAAAACAAATCATCGCCATACACCGCCTTATTTTCAGAGCATTTTATTTTGAGGATGCCTAGTCCGGCAATTGTGTATTCTTCAAAACGGATTATTTCCTCTCCGAAAAGTCCAATGGATGTACCGGTAACCAACATGGGGCGGTTCTTTATATAGGTTATTAACTCTTCCCTATGGGGTTTTAAAAAACGAATAATTTCATGAAAATGAACCATTTCACCTGGTGCACAAAAAATAAAATCGTAATTCATGGGATTAAAGTCTTGAGTATCAAGTGTGATCTTATGTAATTCAACCGCATAGCCTCGACGCATTCCTTCGGCTTTCATGGCTAAAATATTGCCTCTTTCACCATGAAGGTTAAGCGTATTTGGAAAAAGCCAACCTATTTTGAAACTATTTGTCATTGCTTTTTTCCTCCCCAACGAATTTTTGCATTTTTTCAAAAGTTGCAAGCTTCGTAATTATATAAATATTATTACTTTTCACTTTATCAATTTCTTCAAATATTTTGGCAATATCATCACTGTCCATAATGGTAATTGATTCTTTTTTAACACCTTCGTATATGAGACGATTGGCAGTATCATAGGAAGCATGCTCTGAAAAGCAGAGATAGCTTTCAACCGTTGAATCAACCAATGGTTTGAAATCACAATCAAAAGCATAAAAGGTGTTGGAATAATGCGGTGTAAAGTCTTCAACAACATTTAGTCCAAATGCTACCATTTTTTCCTTTGGATCAAAGGCAATCACATTAAGGGCGCTTTGAAGGGTGTCTGGGTTTTCTTGTTTGATACGGGTATATTTAATTGTTTTGTCTTTGTATTTTAATACCTCAAAGCGTCCACCAATATTTTTAAAATTCTTAAACGATTGAGCCGCTGCCACAGGCGAAATATCACAAAGTTCTTCACAAATGGCCAATGCACCTGCGTAATTATAAAACATAAAGGGCAAGTCATAGGGCATGTTAAACACCACATCTTTGAGTTTGAAGGTTTTTTCCTTAAAATTAATGTCTGTAATTTCATAATCCGGATTTTTATTACTGGCATAACCACAGGTTTTGCAAATGAATGGGCCCACATTATCGGTATTATAATAATCAAATTGAATGTCATGATGACATTTTGGACAGGCTAAAGTAGGATAGTCAGAGCCTTTGATAAAGGATTCCTGATGTTTCTCTACGCCATAATAAACAGAGCGTTCATCCATCCATTCAAAGGATTTGGAACGAGGCTCTTCATTATTCAAGTACAAGATCATCTCAGCATTAATAAAGGATGAAAGCTTTCGATAAATAAAATCCGGATCGCCATTTCTTTGCACCTGATCTTTTTGTAAATTGGTGATGAGCATGTTTTTAGTCGGCAATTGAGCATAAATCAGAGGCAGATAACGCTCATCGGTTTCAAATACAAAATAGTCAGCTTTAAATTTCCCTGTGAACGTGGATTCCTTAGCTAATATGGTAGCAATTCCTCCAAGAAGGTTCGCTCCTTCAATGTTTGAGATTATTTTTTTTCCATTTTCCGCTAAAATATGGGCTACCAGATTGGTAGTGGTTGACTTCCCGTTGGTGCCTGTAATAAAAATAACTTTTTCATAATCGATGTTTTTAAAATTCTTCACAAAGCTAGGATCAATTTTCAAAGCTTTTTCTCCAGGTAGGTTGGTACCTCGACCCTTGCTGACTCTGTTGATAACCCAGCCAAGAATTTTTGCGTACCAAAGTGCAAAATAAAACTTCATTTTCTGTATCCTCTCTTTTATACTGTTTATTTATCTTCATATTAAAATTTATCTATGAATTTTTCTCTGATTCCCGGCACTATTTCAGCTTTTTCATAATCCATGTCATTACCTGTTTCATCATTTTTATTACGACTTAATTGGGTGGCTCCAGCCACGATTGCACCGACAAAAATAGCTGTGCTAAACATGCTGGTCATGCCAATAATCATTGCCACCAGTTCACTATAAAAGAGTCCTCCCAATCGAACCGGATGAATATCTCCATAGCCAATGGTGGCAAAGGAGATGATAAGGTAATACAACATATCAAAGGCGTTTATAATTCTATTATCACTGGAAACGTACAACCCAGGATTAATTTTAAAACAATTAAAAACCATGAGATATAAGATTCCCACTTCACATAAAACGATTGCCAGCATGCCTTTTAAAATAGCCGCGGATTCCTGGTACTGTCTCCGTTTAGAAACTGAGCTGCGAATAACACTAGGATTTACAATGGCTCTTAACATCACCGTATAGCAAAGTATCAGTGCAAACCCCAAACCGATAAGACCCAACGGCAATGTTGGCGGAGCAATAAAATCTTCAAACATCACAAAGGCATGACCCAGCATGATATAAAAAATGAGATCAATAAAACGTGAAACCACAGCATCCTGGAACTGATCCAATCTCATAAAGATCCGTTGAATGAAGTAAACCACTAATGTGAAAATAAGCAAACTCAATAAAGTAGTGATCACTTCTGTCATTGTTACTACATGATGAGTTGAAATGACCAGTAAAGAGATGATAAACAACAGACCTGTTACGGTAATGAGTCCATGTCGATCATAGCTGGCCGCCATTCTAGCAAAGAATTTTCTGAAAGGTTTTATTTTTTTTTCCTCACAGGTTTTTAACTCTTGGACAAAACGTTCCTTATTAATATAAAGAAAAAATTCAAAAACAAAAAGCAAAAAGACAAAAACATCATATAAAATAATGATAATATCCCCATTGGCCAAATTTTGATAAACCGGAAATTGATTTACAATCGGTACCATTGTATTCTCCTTACCTTTAGCTATTTGTGCGACTCTTCATTAATTAGTTTTAATTTTTGCTTTCGCGTTAATTTTTTAATAGCTGCTTCTCTTTTAAGAGCATCGGATTTGGACTCAAGCCTTTCACAATACATTAATATGACAGGCAAACGGGAACGCGTATATTTGGAACCTGTTCCAGAATTATGAGCTTTAATCCGTATTTCAATATTTCGGGTCCACCCTGTGTACAGGGTGTCGTCACTACATTTTACGATATAAACAAGGGCTTTGTCTATCATTTGTTTTCTTTCCCACTAATCTTTATTTGAGTTTCCGCTTACTAATGACTAATTTATAATGTCGTTACCGGTTTCTATCCCATATCTTTGGTGGAAGTAAAAAAAAGATCCCAAAAGGGATCTTCATTGCTTTTTAAATTATTCCTAGAAACTGCTGTTTCTTGGACGTCTAGTTTGTTTTCTTTTTGTACGACATTCACGACATCTTTTTGGTTCGTTATCAAAACCTTTTTCTTGATAGAATTCTTGTTCACCAATAGTGAATACAAATTCTTCGCCGCAGTCTTGACAGATTAATGTTTTTTCTTCCATGAGTTACCTCCATATAATTTAGTGTACAGGATCTGATTATTCTATTTTTAAATGGAGCATGGACATGTTTGTCTAACGTGGTTCCCATTTACGTAATCATTAACTATACTATTGGCATTATACATGATTCATATATCTTTGTCACCTACTTTTTTTATTTTTTTATTGAGTTTAATTCTCTTATGGTTTATATTTAATAATATCAATTCAATAATAAGGAGATAAACAATGAGAGATGAACGTCTTATTAAATATGCAAATACACTAATCAACTATTCCCTTTATGTAAAAGCAAATGAATGGGTAGTGATTCGTGGTTCAGATTTAGCCATGCCATTGATTAAAGAATGTTTTCGTGAGATATTAAAAGTAGGAGCTCACCCCACGGTGTTACTTATCCCAGAGGGTATTTCTGAGATTTTGCTAAAAGAAGGGAGTGATGATCAGTTGCGTTTTAATTCCCCATTAATGATGGAAGCTTACTCAAAAGCCAATAAAGTACTCACTATTTTAGGAGATCGCAACTTAAAAGCACTGACTTCCATCCCAGGTGAACGTATTACCCTTCAACGCAGAGCTAGTGCGCCCATCACAAAAATCTTTAAGGATCGGGTTGCCCAACAGCAAATGGATTGGACACTTTGTCTTTATCCAACAGAAAGTGGGGCGCAGGAAGCAGGAATGTCTTTAGAAGACTATGAAAACTTTGTTTTTGAGGGCTGTTTTATTAATACTCCAGACCCTATGGCATCTTGGAAAAACATTCGTGATCAACAAAAAAACATGGTCGATTACCTCAATACCAAAACCGAATTTTACATCATTGCCCAAGATACTGACTTGACGCTAAGTACAGAAAACAGAACTTGGATCAACTCGGATGGTCATCATAATTTCCCTAGCGGTGAAGTCTTTACCGCACCGGAAAAGGAGAGCCTCAACGGTAAAATACGTTTTTCATACCCAGGGATTTACAGTGGCCAGGAAATCGAAGATATAAAGCTTACTTTTATAAATGGTCGAGTGGTTGAAGCTACTGCTAAGCGAGGTGAAGATCTTTTGAAAGCTCTTATCGAAACCGATGAAGGTTCTCATTTTGCCGGTGAATTTGCCATCGGTACCAATTACGGCATTAAAAAATTTACAAAGAATATGCTTTTCGATGAAAAAATTGGCGGCACCATTCACCTTGCACTGGGAAGCTCTTATCCTGAATGTGGACCTGTGAACGACTCTCTTCTCCACTGGGATATGCTTTGCGATATGAAAACCAGTGGTGAAATTTATGCAGATGGTGAGCTCTTTTATAAAAACGGCAAGTTTTTAAAATAATTAAAAGTTTGCAAAGAATTTTTTACTGGATTTTCAAAACCTCAGCGGCAGTAAACAGCCGCTGAGGTTTTATTTTGCTTTCAAGAATGTCTGATGCATTCCAACCCCGTGTATTGTAATAATCCCCTGTTTATGGTATTATTGGCTGATATGAAAAACAGGAGGATTTTAATGGAGCACACTGAAAAGAAGACAAATTTTATAACAAATGCAATTGATCACGATATTGCTGATAAGGTCTATAAAAACGACCGTGTACATACCCGATTTCCACCAGAACCGAATGGTTATTTACATATAGGCCATGCCAAGGCAGCGCTTCTGAATTACCGTATTGCCAAGCAATACCAGGGAAAGTTTAATCTTCGTTTTGATGATACCAACCCGATTAAAGAGGATATGGAATATGTGGATTCCATTAAAAAGGACCTTAGCTGGTTGGGCATTGACTGGGAAGAACGGCTCTTTTTTGCTTCAAGTTATTTTGAGAAAATGGCAGACTACGCTGTTGAATTAATCAAAAAAGGCTTGGCCTTTGTGGATGATCTCACCGCTGATGAAATGCGTGATTACCGTGGTAATCTTAATGAACCCGGAAAAGAAAGTCCTTATCGTAACCGAAGTATTGAAGAAAACTTAAATCTCTTTGAACAAATGAAAGTTGGAAAGTTACCTGAAGGATCACGGGTTTTAAGGGCTAAAATCGACATGGCCAGTCCTAATATGAACATGCGTGATCCCGCCATCTATCGAATCCTTCACACAACCCATCATTCAACAAAAGACGAATGGTTCATTTTTCCAATGTATGATTATGCTCATCCCATTGAGGATGCCATTGAGGGGATTACCCATTCACTCTGTACTCTGGAATTTGAGGATCACCGTCCTTTTTATGAATGGGTATTATCAAATCTAAATGATTTTCAAAACGAACCTCCCCGTCAAATTGAATTTGCCATGCTAAATTTAACAAAAACAATTTTAGGAAAACGCTTTATTAAACAGTTGGTCGATGAAAAAATTGTGGATGGTTGGGATGACCCCCGACTGGTAACTATATCAGGCCTACGTCGAAGAGGTTATACTCCTGAGTCTATTCAAAATTTTTGTGAAGCCATCGGCATTGCAAAAAATAACAGCACCGTTGACATTGCCATGCTTGAACACTTTATTCGAGACGACCTTAAATTCAAGGCTCCTCGTTTAATGACGGTTCTGGATCCCTTAAAAGTAACCATTACCAATTATCCTGAAGGGCAGGTTGAATGGGTAGAACTGCCTCTGAACCAGGAAGATCCTGAAATCGGCAACTACTGTACTCCTTTTAGTCGAGAAATTTACGTCGAACGTTCAGATTTTCTGGAATTACCGCCTAAAAAGTTTTACCGATTATTTCCTGGAAACGAAGTGCGTCTTCGAGGGGCTTATTTCGTGGTATGTAATGAAGTGATCAAAGATGCCGCAGGAAAGGTCATTGAGCTAAAATGTACCTATGACCCTGCCACCCGTTCTGGCAGTGGCTTTGCCGAGCGTAAGGTCAAAGGCACCATCCACTGGGTAGATGCAAATCTTTCTAAAAAAGTTGAAATTCATCTCTATGATAATCTCATCGATGACGATGAAGGCCTTACTAAAGATAATTTTCTCGAACGAATCAATCCAAACTCTCTTAAGATCATTGAAGCCTATGCCGAACCCGAAGTGATGAAGGCAAAACCCTTAGAAAAATTCCAGTTTATTCGCAATGGATTTTTCTCAGCTGATCCTAAATATTCGACCCTGGAGGTACCTGTTTTTAACCAAATCGTGTCCCTTAAAAGCTCCTGGAAACCTGGAAAATAATCATAATTTACACTATTGGCAATTATTTCGCCTAAGAATAAGAGGAATTTTTATGAAAATCTGGTCAGATAAAGAAACACTATCCCGGGAAGAAATTCAAAAATTGCAATTTGAACGGCTTTCCAAAACTTTAACGCATGTTTATAAAAATGTTCCGCACTTTCAAAAAAAGTTCAAAGAAGCTGGTATTAAACCGGAAGATATTCGATGTCTTGCTGATATTCATCATCTTCCTTTTACTACAAAAGAAGATCTTCGGGAAACCTATCCCTTTGGTCTTTTTGCAAAACCGAAAAACAAGATTGTTCGCTATCATGCATCCTCCGGCACGACCGGTAAGCCGACAGTCGTGGGCTATACTAAAAATGATATGAAAGTCTGGACTGAGCTCATTGCCAGAATTGTTACCATGGGTGGCGTTACCAATGCCGATACCGCCCAAATTTCTTTCGGATTCGGACTTTTTACCGGAGCTTTTGGCTTACAGCAGGGCTTAGAAAAGGTCGGGGCTGGGGTCATTCCCATGTCCAGCGGTAATACTCAAAAGCAAATTATGATTATGCAGGATTTTCAGACAACGGCTCTTGTGGCTACCCCTTCCTATGCCTTACATATTGCCGAAGTCGCTTATGAAATGGGCATTGATCCCAAAGAAGATCTCTTCTTAAAATATGGACTCTTTGGCGGAGAAGGTTCTACCGAAGAAATGCGGTCAAAGTTAAATGAAGCCTGGGGAATTTTTTCCACTGAAAATTATGGCATGAGCGAACTCATTGGCCCTGGTATTTCTGGTGAATGCCTGGCACTTAAAGGTATGCACATTTGTGAGGATCATTTTATAGCTGAAATTATTGATCCTGAAACCCTTGAAGTTCTCCCTGAAGGATCTACCGGAGAACTGGTTATTACACCTATTACTAAAGAAGCGCTTCCGTTGATTCGATACCGTACCAAAGATATTACTCGGCTGGATTTCTCACCTTGTGATTGCGGCCGAACCTCTGCTCGTATGGCAAAAATTACGGGTCGAACCGATGATATGCTTATTATCGGAGGGGTTAATGTCTTCCCCTCACAGATTGAAGGCGTTCTCCTGGGCATTCAGGGCATTGGCTCCAACTACCAGATTCGGGTGCTTAAAAAAGGTTATCTTGATCGTATCGAAATCGACGTGGAAGTCAAAGATCATCATCTCCTGGATTCTGTTACTCTTTTGGATCGACTCTATAAAGAAATTGGTATTAAGCTTCATACCATTCTTGGCATCCATGCAGGAATTCATTTGGTTGAACCCAAGAGTCTTGCCCGCTCCGAGGGTAAAGCAAAACGTGTTATTGATTTAAGATCCGAAAAATTATAGGAGGTTCACAATGTTAATTAATCAGTTATCTGTTTTTATTGAAAATAAAAAGGGACATCTTAGTAAAATTACAAAAGTATTAAAAGATGCCTCTGTGGATATCAGAGCAATCTCGGTTTTTGATAGTGCTGAATTTGGTATCTTACGGGTGGTGGTTGACAAACCTGAAGAGGGTGTAATCGCCCTGAAAAATGCTGGGCACGTTGTCAAGCAAAGTATGGTTTTAGCAGTGGAGCCTTCAGATAAGGTTGGCAGTTTTCATGACGTTTTTAATGTGCTATATGAAAATGATATTAATATTGAATATGTCTATTCCTTCGTTATGCCCAGCAATGTCGGTTCACCCTTAATTATATTAAAAGTGGATGATCAGGAAAAAGCCATTAATGTTTTAAAAAAATCAGGTATTGTGATCATTCCCAAAGAAGACATTTATAACCCCAGCTAAATTACAAACAATCTTTAACCCAAGTTAAACCAGATCTTTTTAGATCTGGTTTAACATTTTTCATTATAATTTTACCGTTTGCTTTTTATTTTCTTCAATCTGAAAAACTCTTCACGTTCTTTTTCCTCAATGGTGTCCTCAATATATTTTATTTCTTCCTGCAATTGTGGAATTCGAATTTTATCCAAAGCATTGGCACTTTTCTGGGTCTTTTTTATTTCCAAGGCAAGCTTATAGGCTGTGGTTTCGATTTGAGCCAATTGGTAAGATAAATACTTGGCATCCGTAAATTTTTTTATGGTAATATCCAAGGCTGGGTTGTTCTCATAAAAGCTATAGGGCAGCCCAACCTCCGTCGATTCTGTATAGATCACTTCAGGAATGTCCACGCCCATAACGCTTCTGGCACGAATATCAAAAGGAATCTCTGGAGTTACCGCTACTGCAAATTCTTCCAAATGGTTGAGGCCCATACTAATACTGGTTTCCTGTAATGCTTCATAGGCCTCTTTAAAAAGCCGGCCGATTTCCTTTTCTATGATTTCGGCTTCCTTAATCAGTTGCAAAATTTCCTGAATCAATATGGTTCTTTTTTTGTCTAAAAGATCATATCCTTTTTCAGAAAAATTCAAACGGCCTTTTGTCTTAATGAGATTTGCCTTGGTAGGCGTAGTTTTAATGGCCATGGTCTCACCTACTTTACTTGTGGAAAGTATTTATCAATACTTTCCGGGCTCAATCGATCAAGCTCAGACAGTGGCAATAGGGATAGGAGCTGCCATCCCAAATCAAGGCTTTCTAATATGTTTCGACTTTCATCGTAACCCTGATTTAAAAACTGCGCTTCAAAGTCACGACCAAAAGTCATGAATTTCTTATCGGTTTCACTCAAATCCTCTTCCCCAATAATCTGAGATAAGTCACGAACTTCCTGGACCCGGGAATATGAAGCAAAAAGTTGATTGGCCACTTCTGCATGATCTTCACGGGTAAAGCCTTCACCAATGCCATCCTTCATTAACCGGGACAAAGATGGCAAAATAGCTACCGGAGGATAAATACTTCTTTGAAAAAGATCTCGTCCCAGCACAATCTGCCCTTCGGTGATATAACCGGTTAAATCAGCAATGGGATGAGTAATATCATCGTTTGGCATAGTTAATACCGGTAAAAAGGTGATCGACCCTTTCCGATTCTTGAGCATTCCGGCGCGCTCGTAGAGAGAAGCTAAATCTGAGTACATATAACCAGGATACCCTTTCCGGCTGGGTACTTCTTCCCTGGCAGAAGAAATTTCTCGAAGGGCTTCACAATAGCTGGTTATGTCTGTCATTACTACCAAAATATGCATATTTTTTTCAAACGCCAGATATTCTGCAGCGGTTAATGCACACCGTGGGGTTGTGATTCTTTCGGCAATGGGATCATCGGCATAGTTAACAAACATAACCACCCGGTCCATAACGTTTGCCTCGGCAAAGCTCTTCCTGAAATATTTTTCGTCATCGTGCTTGACCCCAATGGCAGCAAAAACCACCCCAAAGCCTTCATCCACATTATCTCCTAATTTAGCTTGTCTGACAATCTGGGCAGCAAGTTCATTATGGGGCAAACCGTTTCCTGAAAAGATCGGGAGCTTTTGGCCTCTGATTAAGGTTGCCAGGGTATCAATTGAAGAAATCCCCGTTTGAATAAAGTTTCGCGGATATTCTCTAGCCATGGGATTAATAGGTCTTCCGTTTATATTGGCTTCCACCAAACTAAAAATATCACTGCCATTGTCAATGGGTTCTCCAATGCCATTGAAAATACGTCCCTGTAATTCAAGGGACATGGGTAAGTTAAAGGCTTCCCCTGTAAATTTAATGGTGCTGTTACCCGCAGCTAATCCAGAAGTATTTTGGAATACCTGGATCACAACATTTTTCCCGTCAATTTTGATGACTTTCCCTTTTTTTATGTTTCCTGTGCTATTCTCAACGATGTCAACAACTTCGCCATAAAACACATCATCGACATCGGATATATGAATAAGGGGCCCGACAATCTTGTCTATTTTCAGATAATCTTTTTTCATTGTTTTCCCCTTAATTCTCATATTTCTTAAACAGCCCATCATAATAAACATCAATGGACTCTTTCAATCGATCGATACCGCTGAGATCATCGTTCGGAATATTGTATTTCATTTTAATAAATTGGCTGAAGATTTCAACATCTTTAAGTTGAGAGGTTGGAATACCCAGTTTTAAGCCAGAACGGCCTTTTTCATAAAGGTATTCAATGGATTTAAGCATGGCATATTGTTTTTCCAAAGGTACATAGGTGTCTTCTTTATTATAGGCATTTTGTTGGAGATAACCCACTTTGATAATTTTAGCAATTTCCAGAACCCACCGTTGATCATCAGGAAGAACTTCCTCGCCAACGAGCATAACCATTTCCAGAAGTTTGTTTTCTTCGTACAAAATCTCAAGCATTTTATTTCTTAGGCTAATGCAATCCTCAGCAACATTATCTTCATACCAGTCCGATAAAATTTTAATGTAACCACTATAGCTTTCAAGCCAGTTAATCGCAGGATAATGACGGGCATATGCCAAGCTTTTATCCAGAGCTAAAAAAACATTAACAAAACGCTTGGTGTTTTCAGTAACCGGTTCTGAGAAATCGCCACCGGCCGGGGAAACAGCCCCGATAATGGTAATGGAGCCATCCTTTCCTCCCAAAGTTTCAACACTCCCAGCGCGTTCGTAAAATTCTGCAATACGTGATGGTAAATAGGCAGGGTAGCCTTCTTCGGCCGGCATTTCTTCCAGACGTCCTGAAATCTCACGTAATGCTTCTGCCCAACGTGAGGTTGAATCGGCCATGATTGCCACTGCATAACCCATGTCTCTGAAATATTCAGCAATGGTAACACCCGTATAGATGCTGGCTTCACGGGCGGCAACCGGCATGTTAGAAGTGTTTGCAATGAGAACCGTACGCTCCATAATTGATTCTCCTGACCGCGGATCAATTAACTTTGGAAAGTCTTCAAGAACCTCAGTCATTTCATTGCCACGTTCGCCACAGCCAATATAAACAATAATATCCGCATCAGACCATTTTGCCAGCTGATGCTGGGTCATGGTTTTTCCAGTACCAAATCCTCCGGGGATAGCGGCGGTGCCCCCTTTGGCAATGGGAAAAAAAATATCAATGATCCGTTGTCCGGTAATCAGCGGTACCAAAGTTTCTTTTCGATAAGCTGATGGCCTGGGCGTACGTACTGGCCATTCATGGGCCATTTTCAGTTCATAAATTTCATTTTTTTCATCCTGGATTTTAAGAAGGACGTCCTCAATGGTATAGACTCCGCTCGGGGAAACCTCAATCACTTTTCCGGAGATATTTGGAGGTACCAATAACCGATTCTCAATAACCTTTGTTTCCTGGATTAAACCAAAAATGCTTCCAGGTAATAATACATCTCCTATTTTTTTGGTGATGTTAACATCCCAAAGTTTTTTTTCATCAATAGACAATAAACCAATACCTTCAGGAATAAATATTGGCGAAATTTCAAGAATTTTTTTCAGTGGACGCTGGATGCCATCAAACATGTTTTTTAACATTCCAGGTCCCAATTTTAGGCTGAGAGGTCGATCCGTTGGGAAAATTTCTTCTTCAGTTTTCAATCCTTCTGTTTCTTCATAAACCTGTATGGTTCCAACGTCGCCTTCCAAAACAATGACTTCCCCAATAAGCCGATTTTTTCCTACCATAACCATTTCCCGCATTTTAAAGGATGTCATATTTGTCCCTTTAATAACAGGACCATTGATCGCAGAAATAATGCCTTTTACTTTATTTTTTTCGGCTTCCGGCATTTAGCTCACCTGCTTTTCCATAAACTCATTAAGTGTCATTCCTATGCGTTTATAATTGGATTTTATAAGATTATCAATGCTAAAATCACAATGAATCCGGATGTCCGCATCCTCTACAATCAACCCTCCAATGATATTTTTTGATGCTGGCCGGTAATCAACGGAATAATTAGCAAGTTTCTCTTCAAAGTATCCTTTGATCATGGGAAGATCCCCTTCACTTGCAAATACAATGAGGGCTTTGTGTTCTTTAAATAATTCAGGAATTTCATCTACGCAACCTTTGAGGTAGGTGATATATACATCCTTTGTAAGGTATTCTTTGGCTTTTTCGAGAATTAATTGATTGAAATCAATTAATATGCGATTTTTTTCTTCTAACTCCAATATTTTAGCTCTATTTTTACCTTCTGCAATAATTTTATTCTTATCTCTAAAAATTGTGTAATAACTGCGTTCTTCAACGGCTCGTTTTTCTTTGTTTATTTTCAATTTGGAAGCTTCCAGCATTTCCTGCTGTTTCTCCTTTGCTTCGTTGATTAGTTCCTTTCCCCATTTTCGTTCCTTTTTCAAAAGATATTGGGTAAATACCTGAAGTTTTTCTTCAATTGAAATCATTTTATCACATCCTTATAATCCCACAGATTCTTTGATATACCGTTTAATCATTCCTTCTTCTCTTTGATAGCCGTATCGATCCGGAATTACTGTAACCAGAGGAGAAAAATATTTTTTCTTTGATTCTAGTACCAACTCTTCTATCATGAGATATGCCTTTTCAGTTAAAAAAATAATCCCAATGTCTTTATTCTTTAATGCATCTCTAAAAGCACCTTCTATTTCTTCCTTTGATTTTAAATAAATTCCTTCGATACCAGCCAGCTGCATTCCTAAAAAAGAATCACGATTCTCACTGATCACATAAGATTTCATTTTATAAAGTTCCTAAAATCATGATTGAAATAACTAAACCGTATATTGCAACCCCTTCTGCCAAACCAACAAAAATTAAAGTTTTACCTAATATTTTCGGATCTTCCGACACTGCACCAAGCGCTGCTGAACCAACAACACCAACAGCATATCCGGCACCAAGGCAAGCTAGTCCTGTAGAGAGCGCGGCGGCAATATAACCAAGACCCGCATCCGTCATAGCTCCAGAATTACCTGTAGTCGCAGCTAATACAACGTTAGGTCCCATAAATACAAGGGCGGCTCCTAAAAGAGGAATAAAAGTTGATAGGTTAATGCGTAAAAATATTTTCATTTTTTTACTTTTTTCATCACAGCTATGATAGAAAAAATAAACACCCATGGTAATAGTCCCTAATACAAGTAAAGCTGCACCAATTGTAATCAGCGTTAATACATTCATTTGTGATCTCCTTAATATAAATTAATTTTCAGGTCAATTGGTTTAAACTCAACCCCATCGCCTGTATAATATTTACTGAACAATTCATAAAATTGTAATCTCAATGCCTGAATCGATACAATAAGTCCTTCCAATCCAATTATTAAAACATTTGCAACAACGAAAACCGCAACACTTATGACGCCACTTTGAGCCATATTCGCCAGGGTTTGAAATGCCATAAATAAACCAACATGAGTGAGTGCAAAAGCACCAATACGAATGAATGATATGGTATTGCTGAACATTCCTAACAGCATTTCAAAAAGTTCAAAGCTGCTTTCAATATAATAGGCTGATGGGGTTTCTTCATAAAGTTTTTTACGTTTTAAAAAAAAGTTTGCCAGTGGTTCCCTAATAAGAACGATAAATATCATAAGGATCGAGATAACAATTAGAATGGGGGTCACAATCCCAGGGCCAGTAAAAATACCAAAATTAAGACCTACAAAGCCTAGCAGGGATGCATATAGAACAAAACCACAGATGCCGTTTTTTCCAAAAATCCCTTCCTTAATTTCTTTTTTTTTGAGCTTATTGATAATGCTGTAAATATAAGCTACAAAAAGCATCATAATACCCATAGCAACGGCAGTCATAAGAATAGTATTTACATCATTAAATGGTCTGAGCCAAACCGCGGGAATCACATTTTCAAATCCAAAGAAACTGCCATACAACAAGCCAAAGAATGTGGAACATATTCCCAGGCGAAAGAGCACCTTCCCAAGCTCCACTCCCCTTTTTCCAAGAATTAATCCAGCAATGGCTAAGACTAGGCCTTGACCGACATCACCAAACATAAATCCGAAGCAAAACATATAAGTAATGCTCAAAAAAGGAGTTGGGTCCAGCTCATTATACGATGGAACCCCATACATTTTCACGATGGCTTCAAACGGACGAAAAAGCCAATTGTTTTTCATTTTTGTAGGAGGAGTCATCACGCCATCATTTCCATCCGAAAACATGACAATGATATCCGGGTATTTGGCTGTAATCACTTCTATTCTTTTTTTGTCTTTTTTTGAAATCCAACCTGAAAAATAAAAATTATCATTACTAAACGCCATATGCCTTTTAATGATAGTCATGTTTGCATAAAGACTGAGGGTATTAAAACACACAATCGCTTCTTTTCGATACTCTACCAGGTGTTTATTCAGTTCTCTGTTAAGCTCCTCAAATTTATCTTTCAGACGATTGATTTCATCAGCAATCATTTCAAGGATTTTTTCTGGAGATATTGAATATTTAGGATTAAAACCTTCAATCGCCTTAAAATTAAGAGCTTTTAAAATCCGTTGGGATTCGATTTCAAAATCTTTAGGGGAAATAATCATAAAAACTTCTTCATTGTCTTCTTGATTTCCCACATGGAAAACTATTGAGGTGACGCTATTGTAAATACTTTTAAGCCGAACTGCATTATCCCGGGTGACTGAGCCTAAAACATATGAAAAATTTTTCAAATTATCAAGCTCTCTCATTTCAACATCCAAATCATCTAAATAGGTATAGGCCCTTCTGCTTTTTTCAAGAGCATCAATCTGTGAGCTAAGATTACTCAATTCACTATTCTCAAGTTCAAGGTTACCTTCAAATTCTTTGGCCTTGGCTAATGCTTTGTCAAGATCATTTTCGCCTTTGGCCAAAGACCCCATGTCTAACGTTAATGAGCCTTTATAGAGTTCATTTAACTTTTTAACCGTCCTCACATAATCCTTTTCATCCATTATGGTTTCGCCTGACTTGAGCTGTGCAAACCCAAGGAGTTCATCAATATTTTCTTCCCGAATCGGAAGAATGAACCGACCGGAATCAATCTCATTCATGGTATCTACAATCTGAATGTCATTGAAAAGAAAAATGTCTTTGGTGAATTTATCAACGTAGCTGATTTTTCCGACCACATTTATCATGATCACATTTTCAATTGCCATAGACTACTTCCTTTCATATATTAATCAAAAGGTCTGATTAAATATTTAATTGTTTCTGTTTGACCCATACGGTAGCGTTTACTTTCGATAATTGAGGTAATGTCCTCAATTTCAAAATCCAAAAGACGAATAAAGGCAACCACACGACCCAAACCTCCCTTGACTTCTCCAAAGAGTTTTAAATACATAAAGTAGAGATAACGCTCTTTGCGGCGTTCCATGAACAGATCAATGGTTTTAGTATGATTAAAAAGAAAAGCATATTCAGAAGTTCCAAGCAGTTCTTTCATTTCCAAAAAATCCTTTGCCTCTACCAGTGCCATTAATTGATTTTCCCTAAGTTCTAACCCACCCCTTAAGGTATAAGCAATAAGCTCTTCACGTGACAGGTTATAAAACTTTTTTCCGCGATATATCCAAATGAGATTTACTAAATCAATATTACGTCCCTGTGCCTTAATCAGATCACGATTCTGATTTTTATTTAATTTTAATAATCGATTCTTCAGTAAATCATAATAGTAGCGATCTAAATTTTTCTCAATGACAACTAAGTCCTGATCCGCTTTAATCTCTTTATGAATTTCTAAGATTCGATAATAGTCCGTATTCATCAGATATTTTTTAAATTCTTCCCAGTCCCTCGCCTGTAAAAGACGTTCAAATGGAACTTTTGAATATTTTTTGGAATAAACAATAAAGTTTTTAAGAGTATCCAGGTTATCTCCCATTGCAATACCTCGGATTAAAATTCTTAAGGATTCAACTTCCAAACGCACCAAAAATGTTTGAAAAAATATTAGCTCATCCCCTGATAAATAATGCATGAGTTTTTCGGCTTCTCTGACCTTTAAATCGCTCAGATGTGTCTCGAGCACAGTTCTGTGGAGGTATTCGGGATTTAATTCTTTTAAGAATTCACTATAATAGGTATTGTCTCGTAAATACAGAAACACATCCTTTAAGTCTTTTGCCTTTATCAGTTCCTGATAATCATTGTCATTGATTTTTTGAGATCTCATAGCACGAACTTTTGTATTAATACATGCATGTTTACCTAATGACATTCACTTCCCATCCTTTTCTCTAAAATTCATTTGCCGATATTTCGGAACTTAAATAATCCATCCAGAAATTCCACTGCTTTTTGATCTTTTATTTGATTGTAGCTGTTGCGCAATCTACAAGTATCTTCTTCCATAGAAGCTATAATAGAAAGACGCTCTTTTTTTGCGTTAGTGATCTCATTTTGATAATTAATTTTTTCTACGTTTTGAACCTTATCCAATTCAATCTTTTCCTTTTCGATTATTCCTTTTTTTGTCTGATCAAGGATATCTTCTGCTCTTTCCATGACATTGCTTTTAATAAGTTCCGCTTTTTTATCAAGCTCAATGATCTGTCTGACGACCTTGTTAATATCGGCATCTTCACTATGCAACATTATAATACTCCTTTCTTACAGGAATTTTAACTTACTATGATTTTCATTATAGCACTTTCAGTATCGTTAGCAACCAAATTTGGTGAAAATGAAGTACGAATTACTGATTAGAGTTGCTAAATTAATCAGCGAATAGCCCTTCATTTTTTCGGGTAAATATTGATATACTGAGTTACAGATAATCCCACATTGGTTAACTGGACATTGATCTTTTAAATGAAAAATCTCTAATTACCATCAAATAGAAAAGCGTGCTACTTATACTATACCCATATTTAGGCAAAAAAAAATAAACCTCTAAAATAGTGGTTTTAATGTTAAAATTGGTGACCCATGGGCGGCTCGAACGCCCGACACCCTGATTAAAAGTCAGATGCTCTACCAACTGAGCTAATGGGTCGTATAAAATATTAAGTTGTTATATGATCGTATTTTCAACGAAAACTTTCTTATCCTACATCGGATAATATTTCGTTTAAAATCCGTTAGCTTTATCACTGTCATTTCGATTGCGCTCAATTTCCGACCAATTTTTTACCAAAAATCGTAATAAAACTTTGGTGGGAGAAGATGGATTCGAACCA
>JGI24147J20444_1000231_pt1 | contig 43135 bp, 41 predicted proteins | sample BarGraIncub1133A_FD_20444 | JGI IMG/M metagenome (IMG submission 20444) | reverse complement strand
CGAGTTTAAGGTTAACCTGCGACATATGGAAGAGCGTTACACGATGGAGAGTGAACGACACATCCACGAAGCGCTCGCCCGTAAACGAAGCGGTCAGAGCGCCGTTGTTGTCCAGGCTGTTGAGAAGAGCAGTTGTGATGACTCAGGATTTGGAGATAACGTAGACTTATTTTAACAGGGGATACCTCATGCCGCTTAACAGTTCAGTCCGTGAAAACGGTGAAATAATTGTCACCAGTGGTGACCGCCTCACAATTGAAACCGCCGCCGAATTTTCGCGTATCGTCCGCGAGGCGCTGGAAGCGGCAAAAAAGGTAATGATCGAGTTTGATCCTGCGGTTGAAGTTGACATAACCGGCGTGCAGGTTCTCTGTTCGGCCTGTAGGAGCGCTGCACTGAGTGGTAAAGAATTCTCATATCACGGTCCACAGCCCGTGGCTCTCGCAGGCATCATCACCAGCAGCGGTGCCGAGCGTCGCTCCGAGTGCAAGCATAACAATAATTCTACCTGTATCTGGTTTGGAGGGATGGAGTAATGGCAAAGTTAATAATGACGGCTGACGATTCGGCCAGTGTCCGGCAGATGGTGGCATTTACCCTTAAGCAGAACGGTTACGATGTGGTTGAGGCGGTCGATGGTCGCGATGCTCTCAATAAGTTGAATACTCAGAAGGTTGATATGCTGCTGACCGACCTGAATATGCCCAATATGGACGGCATCGGCCTCATCAAAGGGGTTCGTGCCGGGACACTCAATAAATTTATTCCGATTGTCATGTTGACGACGGAGTCGAATGACACAAGAAAAGGCGAGGGTAAAGCCGCAGGTGCTACCGGCTGGATCGTNAAACCGTTTAAGCCGGAGCAGCTGATTGCGGTGATTAAAAAAGTACTTGGGTAGGATCTAGTAAATAGTCAAAAGCATTAACGCCAGGACGCGAAGGCGCAAGGACGCAAGGAAAGTCTAAAAATAAAGTTAAAACCACATAAANATTTTGTTTCTCTTTGCACCCTTGCGCCCTGGCGTCTTTGCGTTAAGGACATTTCTGATTCCCGATACCATGTACCCTGAGGTAAAAAAACATGATGGAAGAAGCCACTGCAACGTATCGCGAAGAGGCCGGAGAACTGCTGGCCGAACTGGAAACTTCGCTGCTCGATCTGGAAGAAACGCCCGATGACAATGACCTGATAAATCGCGTTTTCCGGGCCATGCACACCATAAAAGGTTCAGGGGCAATGTTCGGTTTCGATGAGATTGCCTCCTTTACTCACGAGGTTGAAACCGTTTTCGACATGGTGCGCAACGGCAAGATGACCGTCACCAAGCGCCTGCTTGACCTGACGCTCAAATCACGTGACCATATCTCCTATCTGCTCAATATTCCTGAAGGTGAAACGGTCGACCGCAGCGCGGGAGATGANATTATTGCCGGCCTGCGCCAACTGGTGCCGCAGCAGGATACTCCGCAAAAAGGCTCCGATGAGGTGCCGGCAATACATCTCCCGACAGTATCCGAGGATGAGCTGGCGAACGAAAATACCTGGCGTATCCGCTTCCGTCCCGCTGCCAATATTCTCATGTGCGGCACCAACCCGATCTCTCTGATCAACGAGCTGCGCGGTCTCGGCACCGCCCACGTCGTCGCCCAATTCGACGAAATTCCACCCATTGACAATCTGGTGCCGGAAAACTGCTATATCTACTGGGACATCATTCTGACGACGACCCGTGGTGAGGACGCTATCAAGGATGTCTTCATCTTTGTCGAGGATGATTGCGATATCAAGATCGAACTGATCGATAGCAGCGGTCTGATCGACCGTGAAGAGGGGTACAAAAAACTGGGGAACATCCTGGTCGAGCGCGGTGATCTCTCGCCGGTTGAGATGCAGAAGGTGCTGATGCTGCAGAAGCGCTTCGGCGAACTGCTGGTAGAACAGGGTATCGTATCGCCGGGAAAGGTGCAGTCGGCTCTGGTTGAACAGCAACATGTCAAAAGTGTGCGCAAGGAACGGAGCGAAGCCCCACCACAGGAAGCCGCCGCCAGCATCCGTGTCCCGGCCGAACGTCTGGACCAACTAATCAATCTGGTCGGCGAAATGGTCACGGTACAGGCGCACCTTTCCCAGGTTTCTATGGCTGGTGGCGATGCCACCTTTATCGCCATATCAGAAGAGGTTGAGCGCCTCACCAACGAACTACGCGACACAGCCCTCAATATCCGCATGCTCCCGATCGGCAGTACCTTCAGTAAATTCAAACGGTTGGTGCGCGATCTCTCCAGCGAACTCGGTAAAGAGATCGAGATGGAGACGTTTGGCGCCGAGACCGAACTGGACAAGACCGTCATCGAAAAACTGAACGATCCGCTGGTACACATCATCCGCAACTGTATCGACCATGGCATCGAAATGCCGGAAGCGCGGCTGGCCGCCGGTAAAACATCACACGGCACAGTCTATCTGGGAGCCGAACATTCCGGTGATTCGGTACTGGTAACCATCCGCGATGACGGAGGCGGGCTTGACCGTGATCGAATCCGCGCTAAAGCAGTTGAAAGAGGTCTGCTTTCGGCTACTGCCGAAGTGCCTGACAAGGAAATATATGCCCAGATCTTCGCCCCCGGATTTTCGACCGCCGAAAAGGTGACCAGCGTCTCCGGGCGCGGGGTTGGTATGGATGTCGTCAAGCGCGGCATCGATAGCTTGCGCGGTTCGATCGGTGTGGACAGCGTACGCGGCACGGGCACAACTATCACGCTTAAAATTCCACTGACCCTGGCGATCATCGACAGCCTGCTGGTCAAGATCGGCAAGGATCATTTTGTGCTGCCACTGGCGTCGGTTGAGGAATGCGTTGAGCTGACCAGAGAGGATGTAAAAAATTCTCACGGACGCAACCTGGCCAACGTACGCGGCGCAATCATCCCGTATATTCCGCTTCGCCAGCATTTCCTTATTACTGATCAGCGCCCCGAAATCGAGCAGATTGTGATTGCCGATATCCACGGTACCAAGGTCGGCTTCGTGGTGGATCACGTGGTGGGTGAGCACCAAACCGTTATTAAGTCCCTTGGTAAAATGTACCGCGATGTAAAGGGTGTCTCCGGTGCGACCATTCTGGGCGATGGAACCGTGGCGCTGATTCTGGATATGGGGGTTCTGTTGCAGTCGATTGAAAAACTTGAAAATTTAGGTACTTAAATTGAGAATCTATTGGGTAAGGAGATACAAGGAACAAGGGAGTATCAAAAACTTTGACTTTTCTTTGACCCAAGCCCCTTTTTTATACCCTTACCTGCATACCCAAAATCACTGTTACACTGCCCAAATTAGTGGTGCAGCTATCTTGAAAAGGAGCCTCTATGAGCGTAGCGGGAATAACCGAAACGGTTCAATATCTGACATTCAAATTATCTGACGAGGTTTTTGCCCTGGATGTTGCCAAGGTGCGTGAGATTCTCGAAATAACCAATATAACCAAAGTTCCCCAGACACCGGAATTTATGCGGGGGGTCATTAATCTGCGCGGCAGCGTGGTACCGGTGATCGATATGCGGCTCAAGTTCGGCATGAGCGCGACCGAGCAGACTGTTAATACTTGCATCATCGTGGTGGAGATCAACATGGATGGTGATACGGTGGTGTTGGGCGCCCTGGCCGATTCGGTTCAGGAGGTGGTCGAGATGGAACCGGCAAGTATAGAGGCGGCCCCGCATATCGGCACCAAGCTGAATACCGATTTTATCAAAGGCATGGGCAAGGTTGACAACCGCTTTGTCATGATCCTGGATATAGACAGGGTGTTTTCATCTGATGAGCTGACCGATCTTGGGCAAGATGCATGATGAAAGGAAAACGAGGTGACCATTAACCAGGACTACAGTATGAAACCTCATCTTTCGGCCACTCTGCGTGACCGGGAGTTTCAACTCTTCAGCAATTTTATCTATGACAATGTCGGCATCAAGATGCCCGCTGCCAAGAAGACCATGCTTGAGGCGCGCTTGCAGAAGCGCCTCAAGGCTCTTGGCATCCCTTCTTTTGAAGAGTACGGCAATTATGTTTTTAGTCCGGATGGACGAGCGACTGAACTCATACATCTGATTGATGTCGTGACCACCAACAAAACCGATTTTTTCCGTGAACCGGGCCACTTCGATTTTATGGTGAAAACAGCATTGCCCACTATTCTCGATGGCCGTGGAGGGTCGTCGCGCGACCCGCTTCGTATCTGGAGTGCCGGCTGTTCCACCGGTGAAGAACCGTATACCATGGCTATGGTGCTTTCAGAATTTGCCATTGGCCGCCCCGGCTTCCGGGCTGCCATCACCGCCACAGATATCTGTACCCAGGTTTTGCAGACCGCCCGCACCGGAATATACCCCGAAGAACGGACAGATCCCATTCCGCTGAACCTGAAGAAAAAATATCTGCTGCGGAGCCGGGAAAAGTCGAAATCACTGGTGCGCATCTGTCCGCAGTTGCGCTCATTGGTCACGTTTCGGCGGATTAACTTCATGGATGATGATCTTGGCATTGCGGAAAAAATGGACATTATCTTCTGCCGCAATGTGGTTATCTATTTTGATAAACCGACGCAACAGACCTTGATGCGAAAGTTCCATAAACAACTCAAACCGGGTGGGTATCTGTTTATCGGTCATTCAGAAACACTGAGCGGGCTGGATGTCGATTTCAAGGCAGTTGCATCGACGGTTTATAGGAAGTAGTGGCACGGCGCGCCGTGCCACTACGTGATTTATGAAAAGCCTTATCGCCTCTCATGCCTACACTATTTACCTCAAGCCAGGCGAGGTGCTGGTAACACGTACACCGGTGCTTGTTTCGACCGTACTCGGTTCGTGCGTGGCGGTGACCATGTACTCTGCTTCTCGTGGTTTTGGAGCAATTTGTCATGCCATGCTGCCTGAGAATGTCGGGCGGTCGCCCGATCTTCGGTATGTTGATACCGCGTTGCGGCATATTTACGAAAAACTTTTGGAATACGGTGTTGGCAGTGATCTGGTGGTCAAGCTGTTCGGCGGAGCGCAGGTACTGAATATTGGTGGCCGGTCGCCGCAAAAACGAACGGTGGGAGATCAGAACGTAGCGATGGCTGAGGCTATGCTGGCATCACTGGGGTTGGTCGTTACGGCCAGTGATACCGGTGGTGTTAGGGGGCGGAAGCTCTTTTTTTGTACGCGCAGCGGGGATGTTTTTGTACGTCACATGCGTCCAGGCAAACACTCTGTTGATGAGGGAAAAATTACATGAAAAAAATAAAAGTTCTTATAATTGATGATTCTGCCCTGGTACGCCAGACATTGTGCGACATTCTTAATTCTGATCCTGGAATTGAGGTCGTCGGCAGCGCGGCGGATCCAATCCTGGCTGCAGAGCGGATGAGAACTGTTATTCCGGATGTAATTACGCTGGATATCGAGATGCCACGTATGGACGGTTTGACTTTTTTGCAGAAGCTGATGAGTCAGCATCCGATCCCGGTCGTAATGTGTTCCAGTCTGGCCGAGAGTGGCAGCGAGACGGCACTTAAAGCGCTTGAATACGGCGCGGTTGATATCATCACCAAGCCTAAGATGGGTACAAAACAGTTTATTGAAGAGTCTAAAACGCGCATCTGTGATGCGGTAAAAGGCGCCGCGGCTGCCCGTATGGGGCCTCTGCGGGCGATGCATACCATGAAGGAGGTTTCACCCAAGTACACCGCAGACGTCATCATGGAAAAGCCCAATACGAAGGCGATGATCCAGACCACCGAGAAGGTCGTTGTTGTAGGGGCCTCAACCGGGGGTACCGAAGCGCTCAGGGTCTTTCTTGAGGCGCTACCCGAAGATACCCCCGGTATCGTCATCGTGCAGCATATGCCGGAAAATTTTACCGCCGCCTTTGCCAAACGACTCGACTCTATCTGCCGTGTAACGGTCAAGGAAGCCCAGGATAATGATACCGTGGTGCGCGGCCGGGCACTGATCGCCCCCGGCAATCATCATGTTCTGCTCAAACGAAGCGGTGCCCGCTATTATGTCGAAATAAAGGATGGCCCGTTGGTGTCGCGCCATCGTCCATCGGTAGATGTGCTGTTCCGCTCCGCCGCCCGCTACGCCGGCAAAAACGCCGTTGGGGTCATTATGACCGGTATGGGGGATGACGGCGCTCACGGCATGAAGGAGATGTTTGACGCCGGGGCTGTTACGATCGCCCAGGACGAGGCGTCCTGTGTGGTTTACGGTATGCCGCACGAGGCTGTCAAGCTGGGTGGCGTAAATAAGGTGATGCCGCTGCAGAACATTGCGGGCGAAGTGTTAAGGTTGTGTAGCTGATGTGTATCAAAAGTGGGGTAAAGAATGAACGTAACCGATGAAGAGCTGATTGAAGAACTATCAAACCGTTTTGCCCAAAGCCGCAAGGCTTTTTCCGATTTGAGCGTGGTCAACCGCAAATTGCTTGAAATGAACGAACGGCTGGAGCGCTCTGAATCGCTCAAAAGTAATTTCCTGTCCAATATCCGCAACGAAATTAATAACCCGCTCAACGCGATCATGGGGCTGGCCGGTCAGCTTGCAATAATCGGGGCCGGTAATGAAGATATATCCTCCCTGTCATCGTTGATCGGTGCGGAAGCCAACCACCTTGATTTTCAGCTGCGCAATATATTTATGGCGGCAGAGCTGGAGGCGGGAGAGGTCAATCCACGTTGTGTAAAGGTTCATATAGCATCGGCGCTGCGTGAGTTGGTAGACTCGTTTCTACATACCGCTGCAAAGAAGAATGTGTCGCTTGACCTGCTTATGCCGACGCTTGAAGATGCTCATATAGTTGTTCTTGATTTTGAAAAATTCCAGATCATCGTCTCCAATCTGTTGTCAAACGCGATTGAATACAGCCTTGATGGCGGTGACGTCGAAACTTCGTACTCAGTTGATGGGGAAGGTCGTCTGCAAATTTCTGTTCAGGATCATGGCGTCGGCATTGCCCCGGAAGATCAACAACGAATATTTGACCGCTTCGTTCAGTTGGAGACCGGAACAACCCGCTCTCATCTGGGGCATGGCCTGGGGCTCAGTATCACCAAGGCACTTGTGGATCTCTTGCAGGGGGACATCACCCTGAACAGTTCGCCTGGAGTAGGAACGCTGTTTACCGTTACTATTCCACCCTGCTCAATTTTAGACGACAAAGATTCTTTCTCAGAAGCTGGCAATCTGTTCCTCTTCGATGATATGAGTGAGGCGTAGGTAGCGTGGGCAGTGAAGAACCGATCAATAAACACTTCCTTTTTCCCGGTACTATCTTTGCCGATCCCCTTGAATATCAGATCAGCACCGTGCTTGGTTCATGCGTTGCCGTTTGTCTGTGGGATCAGATGGTCCGCAGGGGGGGGATGAATCATATGATGCTGCCGTATTGGAATGGTGAGGGGTTGGCAACGCCAAAGTACGGCAACATTGCTATGGAAAGATTGCTTGCCAAAGTTCTCTCCATAGGGTGTCGTCGTGAGTATCTGGTTGCCAAGGTCTTTGGGGGAGCAAATGTTTCTGGAACCGGCCTGGAAGTGTTCATGATAGGTGACCGAAATATTACGCTGGCAATGGAGATGCTGGAAGAGTTCAGGATCCCTGTTGTCGCCAAAGATGTTGGCGGGCGGGTCGGCAGGAAAATAATTATGAACAGTGAAACAGGTGTCATCCTCGTCGGCAAAGGAAGAAAGGAAACATTCGGTGGTTAATCAATGATTAAATTCAACAGTATCAGGAACAAACTTGTTTTTGCCATCAGCCTGTTTATCACACTGCTTCTTATTGCCATTGCTGCGGGGACCTATGCCTATTTTCGGCACACGACCCAAAAGCTGATTTATGATCAGCAGTTTTTCATGATTATGCGCATGGCAAAGGGGCTTGATGACAAGATTATTTCCTCTCATAACGCACTGATAGCTGTCTCGAAGGTTGCTCCGATCGATGTGATTGATAACCAGCAGGTTACGCAGAAATGGCTGGAGAATCGCACCGGCATACGTACCATTTTCAATCATGGCCTGTTTGTTTTTAATGCTACCGGGAAACTGCTTGCCACGTCACCGGTTGTGCCTCAACTGCATGGTTCTTCATACTCCCACCGGGAATATTTCATACACACGATCAAAACCAATACGCCGCAGATTTCCTTGCCGATCATATCCACGGTTAACGGGCACCCGATTGTCATGATGACATCTCTCATTCACAATCCAGACGGTTCTATTAAAGGGTTGTTGTGCGGCGGTATTGATCTTCTGGAAACGGGAGGGCTTTTCGGGTCATTAAGCGATGTGCGTCTCGGTTCGACCGGTTATCTCTATCTGTTCGCCACTGATCGCACCATGATTATGCATCCTGACAGGTCGCGCATCATGAAGCGGGATGTAACGCCTGGAAAAAACAAATTGTTTGACAGGTCACTGAAGGGGTTCGAAGGCTCCGGCGAAACAATCAACTCCAATGGACTGTCTTTTCTGACATCATTCAAGCATCTCCAGAGCACCAACTGGATCCTGGCCGCCAACTATCCTGTTGCAGAAGCGTATCAACCGATCACCCGTTTCAGGAATTTTTATCTGATGGGGATGCTTTTTGTATTGCTGGCGGCAATCGCGCTGGCCTGGAAGCTTGGCATCGGGATTGCTAAACCGCTGACCTGCTTTACCACGCGGATTAACGCTCTGGCGCAACCCGGTTCAGATAAACGGCAACGTCTTGATGACCATCGCGCTGATGAACTGGGGCTGCTGGCTGGCTCGTTCAATGCTTTGCTGGATGAGGTGCAGCGGCGCGAACTGGAGTTGCGGGAGAGTGAAGAAAAATTCCGGACAGTGGCCGACCATACCTACGATTGGGAATACTGGAGGGCTGCTGACGGGGATCTCATCTACGTGTCCCCTTCCTGCGAGCGCATCACCGGTTATAGTGCGGAGGAGTTTCGGCAAGAGCCCGGACTGTTGACCAGGATTGTGCATCCCGATGACCTTGATAAATTTACCCGCCACCTTGACAACGATGGTACTGGTATGGCAAAGGCGGATTGTCAAACGCCAGATTTTCGCATCCTTACCCGAAGCGGTGAGGAGTGCTGGATTTTGCACATCTGCCAGGAGGTCTATGACGGAGAAGGTCATTCATTGGGGCGGCGTGCCTGCAATCGCGATATAACGAAGAGCCACCAGGCGGAAGAAAAGCTACTTGCCTTTTCTGCCCTGATGGAAAAGAAAAATGCTGAACTGGGTGCCGCTCTTTTAACGGCTGAGGAGGCCACCCAGGCCAAGAGCCAATTCCTGGCCACCATGAGCCATGAAATCCGCACTCCGATGAACGGCGTGATCGGTATGACCGGCCTTCTGCTGGATACCGACCTGAACGAAGTACAGCGACAATTTGCTGAAATAGTCCGTAAAAGCGGCGAGAATCTTTTGGGGGTGATCAACGATATCCTGGACTTCTCGAAAATTGAGGCCGGCAAGCTGGATTTGGAAATACTCGATTTTGACCTGAGAACAACGTTGGAAGACACAGCCGATATGCTGGCAATACGAGCAGCTGAAGCCGGGCTGGAACTGATCTGCCGGGTTGATCCGGGCGTGCCGTCGCATCTGAAAGGTGATCCCGGAAGACTTCGCCAGATCATTACTAACCTGGCTGGTAACGCCATAAAATTTACCCACAAGGGTGAAGTCGTCATCTCTGCAACGCTCAAATCAGATACGGACGACGACGTAGAAATAATTTTTGAAATTCGCGATACCGGCATCGGCATACCTGAGGAGCGGCGAGCGCCTATTTTTACTCCGTTCACACAAGCTGACGGTTCTACTACCCGCAGATATGGCGGCACCGGTTTGGGGTTGGCAATCTGCAAACAGCTGGTAGAGCTGATGGAGGGAGAAATCGGCGTGGAGAGCGAAGAAGGAAAAGGTTCCACCTTCTGGTTCACTGCACGATTTGGGAGGCAAACCTCTGCGGCTTTTGAAAATTCGGAGGTTCCAGTGTACGCCGACATATCCGGTACAAAAATTCTGGTCGTGGATGACAACGCTACCAACCGTATGTTGATGATTACCCTGCTGAACAGTTGGGGCTGCCGCTACGAAACAGCCGGTGACGGTGAAACCGCTCTGTTGCTCCTGCGCGAGGCGGCAGAACAGGACGATCCCTTCCGGGTGGCCCTGCTTGATCAGCTGATGCCGGGCATGGACGGCAGCGAGCTTGGCCGCCGGATCAAGGCCGATCCACTGTTGGAATCAACGTTGATGGTTATGGTGACATCCCTTGGCCAGCGGGGTGATGCTGCCGCTCTGGAACAGATCGGTTTTGCCGGGTATCTGACAAAGCCGGTTCGCCAGTCACAGCTATACGATTGTGTTGCCCTTGTTCTGGGGAGAGCCGCCGGCAACGCTCCGATAACGGGGATCATCACGCGACACACCGTTGCAGAATCTGCCAAACATGGAGTCCGTATTCTGTTGGCAGAGGACAACGCCATTAACCAGAAAGTCGCGCAGGCACTGCTGAACCGACTCGGCTTTAAAGCCGATATGGTGGCTAACGGCCTGGAAGCCGTCCGTGCACTTGAGTTGATACACTACGACCTGGTACTGATGGATTGCCAGATGCCGGAGATGGATGGTTTTGAAGCCACCGCTATGATCCGGAACGCACATTCGAAAGTCATCAATCATGGCGTGCCGATTATCGCCATGACCGCCAACGCTATGATGGGAGACCGCGAAGAGTGTCTTGAAGCGGGGATGGATGATTATCTGGCAAAGCCGGTGAAGAAGGATGAACTGGCGGAGGTTCTTGAGAAATGGCTAACGTCGGACGATCACAAGGATGCACCGGGGCAACATATGAGATCCACAGCGGGCAGATCCCTGCTGTTTGATGAGTCGGAACTGTTAGAGAACTTTGATGGCGACCGCGATTTTGCACAGAGCATATTGGCTGATGCATTGCTTGAAATACCGGTAGAGATCAAAAGCTTGAAAGAACTTAGCGCCGGAGCCGACACACAAGCCATCCGCCTTCAGGCCCATACGATGAAGGGTTTGGCTGCCAATATGTGCGCACCTGTACTGCGTGAAATCTGCTTTAAAATTGAAACAGCAGCAAAAGATGATGATGTGGAATCGGTACGGGATTTGTTACCGGAGTTGGAGCGGACGTCCTTGCTGACGACGGAGGCAATCAAGACTGTATTGGCAAGCTGGTAGAGAGGGCATATTATTAATTTATCGCTCACGCAGTAGAGTCTGCTTGGCGAGGCAGTCAATCTGTGGACCGATTTTGATGATAGGTAAAAGGAATGTGCCATGCTTACTGATAACCGTAACGCCCCTTTGTTATTGGTTGTAGAGGATGACCAAAACCATGCCGATCTGATTCAGCGCTCTTTAGAGGCCGCAGCGGAGGAGTACCGCCTGGAAATAGCGTGTTCCTTGCACGATGCGCGGCTTTTCATAGACCGGCACCCCCCAAGTCTAGTCATTACCGATTATCGTCTATCTGATGGAGAAGGGAGCGAGTTGCTGGCAACGGTGAAGGGACTCTGTCCGTTGATTCTGTTGACATCCCAGGGTAATGAACAGGTGGCCGTTGATGCCATGAAGGCTGGAGCTCAGGATTATGTCGTCAAATCTGCGACGGTTTTTTCCGGAATGACGCGCATCGTACAACGCGGCTTGCGCGAATGGTCACTGATTCAGGAAAAAAAGCGGCTTGAAGAAGAGCGCCAGATACTGGAGCACCAGTATCTGCATATTCAGAAACTTGAGAGCCTTGTGACGCTGTCCGGGGGCATTGCTCATGATTTTAACAACCTGCTGCAGGCGGTGCTCGGCAACCTCGAACTGTCCCTGATGAAACTTCCAGAAGATTCACCCGCTCGCACCCTTATTTGCAAGGCTGTCAATGCGGCTGAGCGTGCCGCCAACCTGAGCGGCATGATCTTGGCCTATACCGGCAAGGGTTTTTTTGTCATACGGGAACTGAACCTGTCCGAACTGATTGAAAAGAATATCACCCTGCTGGCGGCGCCTATCCCCAAGAGCATCTCGTACGACCTGGAGCTTGACCACACGCTGCCCACTATTATGGGTGACGAAAATCAGATTCAGCAGGTGTTCATGAACCTGATCATCAATGCCGTCGAGGCGATCGGCACCGTTAACGGTTCAATCTCCCTCTCAACCGGCGTACAGGAGTTTGACCAGAGTATTTTGAATTCCAACCGGCTGGAGGAAAAACTGGAGCCTGGGCGTTACGTCTGGGTGGAAGTGCGCGATACCGGCTGTGGTATGGATTCGGATACATTGGATAAACTCTTCGATCCGTTTTTTACTACCAAGTTTACCGGCCGTGGATTGGGAATGTCGGCGGCACAGGGGGTAATCCGCGCCCACAAGGGAGTAATCCTGGTTGAGAGCAGCCCCGGTGTCGGCACGACCGTCCGGGTATTGTTCCCGGTTGCAGCCAGTTCGCACACAGAGGGTACAGCCGGCGCAATTGAAGTAAATGATGGCGCTTCGGCTGCCCTCCATAACAGTTAAGCCTGAATCAACGTAAGGATGAAGTGCAGCGGGTGCTGCAAGGATGAACATGAAAATGTTTATTGCAACAACTATCGGCGTACTACTCGTCCTTTTGGGGGGTATCTCATTGTTTGCCGTCGAGCATCGTGTCGTCCTCTCTGCCGTAATTTTTGCCGGCGTGCTGCTTATTGGTGTTGTCTCTATTGCCCTGTTTAAGAGACGGCTGGGCAGCACCACGGAGGAGGGCCGGCAACGGGAAGCACGGTTCCGGGAAAGCGCAGAAATGGTGACGCTTTTGCTCGACTCCACGGAAGAGGCGATCTACGGGCAGGACATCAATGGGGCTTGTACCTTTTGTAATGCCGCCTGTCTCCGGCTCTTGGGATACCAACGACCGGAACAACTGCTCGGCAGAAGCATGCATTCACTTATTCATCACACCCATGGCGACGGCACCTCCTTTGATATCGGTCAGTGTCGGATCTGTGCTGCGTTGCTGCAGGGTGAAGAGACGCATGCCGATGACGAACTGCTCTGGCGTGCAGATGTTACCGGTTTTCCAGCGGAATACTGGGCGCACCCCGTTCGCCGTCATGGTGAAATCATCGGGTCGGTTGTAACATTTTTGGACATCACCGAGCGCAAGCGGGCTGAACAAGAGCTGCAGAACAAGAACACCGAGCTGGAACGCTTTACCTACACCGTTTCCCATGATCTTAAGAGTCTGCTTATCACCATTCAGAGCTATGCCGGTATGATTAGACAGGATTTGAAAGCGGGTAATTATGCCCGTGCAGAGAGCGACCTTAACAGGGTTGAAGGGGCGGCGGATAAAATGACGCGCCTGCTCAATGATCTGCTGGCACTATCCCGCATCGGCAGGATGATTAATGAACCCTCCACTAATGACATGAACCGGTTGGTGAAAGAGTGCCTGGAGCAGTTGGCCGGCCTGCTAAAACAAAAGCAGGTTGAGGTCGTCCTCCAGTCGGAGCTTCCCGTGACTCGTGGCGATGCGGAACGTTTGTCGGCAGTGCTGCAAAATCTGATTGAAAACGCCATTAAATATATGGGGGAGCAAGCACAACCCCGCATAGAGATCGGTACAAGATGGAACGGCACAGAGACGGTCTTCTTTGTCAGCGACAATGGCAAAGGCATTGAACCGCTCCATCATGAAAAGGTTTTCGGTCTGTTCAATAAGCTTGATGCCGGAAGCGAGGGGACCGGTGTCGGTCTGGCGCTGGTAACGCGGATCATCGAGATTCACGGTGGCCGGGTCTGGGTGGAGTCTGAAGGGGTGGGGCAGGGAAGCCGGTTTTGTTTTACGTTACCGCTGCAAGCTTAACTGGGAGAGATAGATGAACCTACACATTCGAATACCCAGCGGTGAAAGAGGTCGTCGTTTTGTAAGGGCGGCCATATTTCCTGTTGTTACCATGGTAATTGTGGCGGCTGTCATCTATTACGCACTGTCAGCCTTTTTTATAAAAGATGCCGAGGACAAAATCAGAAACATTCTCCTCTCTCACCGCGGTCTTCACCAATATATCCAGAAGGTCATGCACCCGGCATTTTACCAGGCACGAGCCGAACGCTCCGTTTTTCAGGACTTTTATGCCCCGGAAATTCTCTCTTCTTCCTACATCGTTCGCACAATGCATGCTTTTTATAATGAAGAATTGAAAAAGAAGGGGCTACCGGAAATCTATTACAAGATGGCCTCAGCCAATCCGCGTAATCCGGTCAATAGGGCCGACGAGTTTGAAACGGTGCTGATCCGGATGTTCAATGAGAATCGCGATGTCAACGAATTCCGGAAAGTCATAAAAATTGACGGCAAAAAATATCTCTATTATGCCATTCCGTTCCTTGAAACCGATAGCAGGTGTATCAGATGCCATGGGAAAAGGGAGGATGCACCGCAAGGGCTTCAGGCACTGTATCCGGGGCAGGGCGGCTTTAACGAAAAAACCGGTGTGTTCAGAGCGATTGAATCGATCAGGGTGCCGATCGGTGATGATATATCAACCGCAATTGTCTTGGCCTGTTCCCTTTCCGTTGGCATTGCCGCAATGTTTATGCTGTTCTTTTTTAACAGACGGCTGAAAATAATAGTGGATGAAAAGACTGCGACACTTGAAGCGGAACTTGTTGAGCGCAAGAAACGTGAAGATGACCTGGAGATAAAAAATGCCGAATTGGAGCGTTTTGCCTACACCGTTTCACATGATCTGAAAAGCCCGATCATTACCATCAAGGGGTTCACCGGCGCTCTGGAAAAGGATCTTTTACGGGGGAATTATGAGCGGATGGCCGGTGACCTTAAGCGTGTCAGCGATGCTGCCGACAAGATGAACGATCTGCTATGTGGTCTGCTGGAAATCTCGACGGTTGGTCGTGTTGTCAATACAGCGGAAGCGGTGGATATGAATCTGCTGGTAGATGATGTGCTGGCGCAACTGGCCGGGCCTTTAAAAAATGGCAACGTGACGGTTGAAGTACAGCCCGATCTGCCGATGGTACTCTGCGACTGGCAACGCATGGCCGAGGTGGTTCAAAATCTGGTTGAGAATGCCATCAATTATATGGGTGATCAGATAGAACCTAAAATACAGTTTGGTATGAGGGAAGAATCTGGTGTAAAAATATTCTTTGTGCAGGACAACGGTATCGGTATTGATGAAAAATATCATCAAAATATCTTTGGCCTGTTTAACAAGCTGGATGGCAAAAGCAGCGGTACCGGGATCGGTCTGGCTCTGGTCAAGCGGATCATCGAAGTACATGGTGGGCGGGTCTGGGTTGAGTCCGATGGGGTAGGAAAGGGGAGTCGGTTCTGTTTTACCGTCGCATAAAAAAGGGGGAGACATAAGAATGAACGGTGAACCGTTGACAATTCTGCTGGTAGAGGACAACCCTGACCACGCTGAACTGGTGATGCGCAATATGGAGGATTTTCAAGTGGCTAACTCCATCATCCATGTCGAGGATGGTGAAGCGGCGCTGGACTATATGCATGGGAGGGGCGCGTATACCGATCGGAAACACCATCCGCTGCCGCACCTGATGCTGCTTGATCTGCGCCTCCCGAAGGTGGACGGATTGGAAGTGCTCAAAGAAATTAAGAGTCATGCTGATTTGAAAGCCCTGCCGGTGGTTATACTGACAACTTCGGATGCTGAGCGAGACTTGGCAATGGCGTATGAATACCATGCTAACAGCTATGTGACCAAACCGGTAAACTTTGATGAATTCAGCAAACTTCTGAAAGATCTGGGGTTCTACTGGCTGGCCTGGAACAAACGGCCATGGTGATAAGGCATTGAAGCTGATTGATGTAAAAGGAACTTCCCATGCTGACAGATAACCCCACTGCGCCACTGATACTGGTCGCTGAAGACGACAACAACCATGCCGAGTTGATTCAGCGGTCGTTTGATGACGATCCGGAAGAATACCGCCTGAAGGTTGTCGGCACCATCTGCGCCGCGAAGAAAGCCATACAGGTTCAGCCACCTGATCTTGTTATTACCGATTACCGTCTTCCTGATGGAGATGGGAGCGAGTTGGTCGCCTTTGCTGCCGGATCATGGCCGGTTATCTTGATGACATCGCACGGCAGTGAACAGCTTGCTGTTGAGGCGATGAAGATCGGCGCCCAGGACTACATTGCAAAGTCGCCGGAGGCGTTTGGGAATCTGCCTCGTACGGTCAAGTATGCATTGATGGCATGGGCGTTGATCGTGGCCAGAAGGCAGGTGTCTGATGCGGTTTTCCGTGCAAAAAAGGATTGGGAGTTGACCTTCGATGCGGTTCCCGACCTGATTTCCACAGTTGATATCAACCACACCATAACACGCGTCAATCGCGCTATGGCTACTCGATGCGGATTAACGCCGCAAGAAATCGTGGGGAGAAAATGTAACGAGGTAGTGGCAGTCGATGATTCTGATGCCTGTATGGTGCTGGACGGCCTGGCGCATAATGAAGTAATCGAAAAAGTGATGTTGAACGGGGTGTTTGATATAACGGTTTCACCTCTTTACGATGAAGAAGGCGTGATAACGGGCTATGTTAATGTCATGCGCGACGTCACCGAACGCAAGCGTGCCGAAGAAGAACGCCAAAACCTGGAAAGACAACTCCAGCACGCGCAAAAGATGGAAAGCCTCGGTATTCTGTCGGGAGGCATCGCCCATGATTTTAACAACATCCTGACAATAATCCTGGGTCACTGCTATATCCTAAAGGAAAACATTGATTCTGGCATTGAACGGGAAGCCCATGTTAGGCAGATAGAGGCCGCCAGCAACCGCGCTGCTGATCTCTGTCGGCAAATGCTGACCTACGCCGGGGAAAGTCCTCTGCTTCAGACAGAGTTCAGTCTGTGGCTGCTGGTGGACGAAATTGTCAAGATGCTTACCTCTGCCATCAAAAAGCATGTGACCATCACGCTTGATATGAAGCGTGATATCCCGATGATTATTGGTGACAAAGGCCAGATTGAGCAGGTAGTCATGAACCTTATCATCAACGCCAACGAGGCGATTGGTGAGAACCATGGAACTATCGCTGTGAGGCTGAAAAAGATCATTATCCATTCCGACCAACCTGAAATCGATTATTTCGGTAATGAGATTCTCCCCGGCAGCTATGCTTCCCTGGAGGTTTCCGATACCGGCTGCGGCATGAGCGAAGAGACCAAACGACGCATATTTGAACCGTTTTACACCACTAAATTCACCGGCCGTGGGCTCGGCATGTCTGCCATTCTCGGTATCGTTAAAGCGCATAACGGTACGCTGCAGCTGACAAGTACGTCGGGTACCGGTACGACCTTCAAGGTCTTTATCCCCGTGGCTGGTGCTTATGGACAGGTCGAAGCCGTAGTGCCGACCGAAGCGGTTGAAACGGCGCTACTAAAAGCCACTGTTTTACTGGTTGATGATGAGGATACGCTGCGAAACATTGGGGAAATTCTCCTGAAGGCACTTGGCTTTAGTACCATAACCGCCGCCAATGGGCGTGAAGCGCTTGATCTCTTCAGGGAGCGTGGCAACGAGATCGATCTGGTCATGCTTGATCTGATCATGCCGGAGATGGGTGGCATAGAGGCATATCATGAACTGCGCAAGATCGATTCGGCTCTGCCGATTATAATCTGCAGCGGGTACGGTGCAGAATCGGCGGCAGATGTTATCACCACTGATGATAACGCCCGGTTTTTGCAGAAACCGTACAATACGATAGAGCTGCGCCGGGTGTTGCACGAGAGGTTAGATGGACGGTAGTTGCGTGCTGAATCGGGATGTAAACTGATGCCTCCGATGCTTCCCGATGCCTGTTCGCACCTTGACACCCCTCAGTTTTTGCGGTAACTTGTCACGTCCTACCACAGGACACCTGACGTTTTCGTCATCATCCCCGTTATACAAAAGGTTGCTCCGGAATGAAAATTACAGCGGTTATCCCTGCCCGTTATGCATCGACACGTTTTCCAGGCAAGGCTTTGGCGGAAATTGACGGCCGTCCGATGATCCAGTATGTCTATGAGCGTGCGGCCCAGTCAAAGCTGATTTCCCGGGTGATCGTTGCGACTGATGACCCGCGAATCGCTGATGCGGTCAGCATGATCGGTGGAGAAGTGATTATGACCTCCAGAGATCATGAAACCGGCACCGACAGGTTGGCAGAGGTTGCTGCAGCTCTTGATTCCGATATTATCGTCAATGTCCAGGGGGACGAGCCGCTGATTGACCCGGCGATGATCGACCAGGCACTGCAGCCCTTCCTTGAAGAGGACGATCTGCAGATGGGGACCGTCAAGACCCGCATTAAGTGCCTGCATGATTTTCTTTCTCCCAATGTGGTTAAAGTGGTGACCGATAACCGTGGCAATGCCCTCTATTTTTCCCGATCGCCACTCCCGTTCTTTCGTGATAAATGGAAAGATTTGAAGGACGAATCATTTAGTAGCGGCAAGTTGCTCTGTTACAAACATGTTGGTCTCTATGTCTATCGCCGTGACTTTCTGCTGAAATTTGCCTCCATGCCGGCGACATTTCTGGAAATATCCGAGAAGCTGGAGCAGCTGCGAGCGATCGAGAATGGCGTTACAATACGGGTGGTTGAGACCGAGTTCGAGTCTATCGGCGTTGACACCCCCGATGATTTGCTTAAAGTGCAGGAAAAGTATCGTAACCTCTTAAAATAGAAAATAATTATTTATCGACTGATATTCAGGAGCAGATACCATGAAAACCAAGTTTATATTTATCACCGGCGGCGTCGTTTCATCGATCGGTAAGGGGCTGGCAGCCGCTTCGCTGGGGGCGCTCTTGGAGGCGCGTGGTTTGCGGGTAACGATGCAGAAGCTTGACCCCTACATCAACGTCGATCCCGGCACCATGTCTCCCTTTCAGCATGGTGAAGTATTCGTTACCGATGACGGTGCCGAAACCGATCTTGACCTGGGGCATTACGAGCGTTTTACGAGTGCTGTTCTTTCTCGGAAAAGCAATTTTACGACCGGCCAGGTTTATTTTTCGGTCATTACGAAAGAACGGCGTGGCGATTATCTGGGTGGGACCGTTCAGGTCATTCCGCACATTACCGATGAGATCAAGCTCAAGATAATTGAAAATGCCAAAGGTGCCGACGTGGCGATTGTCGAGGTCGGTGGTACGGTTGGCGACATCGAATCGCTGCCGTTTCTGGAAGCGATCCGCCAGTTCCGCTTTGACCGGGGACCGGGGAACGCGCTGTATATCCACGTTACTCTTGTGCCATACATCCGCACTGCGGGAGAATTGAAGACCAAACCGACCCAGCATTCGGTTATGGAACTGCGCAAGATCGGCATCCAACCGGACATTCTACTCTGTCGCTGCGAGCGCGATCTGCCGGAAGATATGAAGAAGAAAATTGCCCTCTTTTGTAATGTGGGCGAAAAAGATGTTATTCCGGTTGTCGATTCCGAGCATATTTATGCAGTACCACAGGCGCTTAACAAGGAACATCTGGATGACCAGGTCGTCGAAAAGCTGAATATCTGGACCAAAGCACCCGATCTGACCAAATGGCAGGATGTCGTGGAAAAACTGCGCCACCCAAGCAATGGGGAGGTGCGTATTGCGATTGTCGGCAAGTACGTCGATCTGACGGAGTCCTACAAATCATTGGCTGAGGCGCTGACTCACGGCGGAATTGCCAATGACTGCCGGGTCTCACTGAAATATCTGGATGCTGAAAAGATTGAGCGTGACAGCGCTGACGGGCATTTTGACGATGTTGACGGGATTCTCGTTCCCGGCGGATTCGGCGAGCGCGGCACTGAAGGGAAAGTCATGGCGATCGAGTATGCCCGCACACGGAAGATTCCCTTTTTCGGGATTTGTCTCGGGATGCAGATGGCGGTGATCGAGTTTGCCCGCAATGTTTGCGGTATTAAAGAAGCCTGTTCGAGCGAATTCCGCACGGAGGGGGGCGAGGCGCTGATCCATCTTATGGAGGAACAGAAGTCGGTCAGTAAAAAAGGTGGTACCATGAGGCTGGGGGCTTTCCCCTGCTCCATTACCAAGGGGACGCTTGCCCATTCCGCCTATAACCAGATCGATATTTCGGAACGCCACCGTCACCGTTACGAATTTAATAACGCGTACCGTGATCTGCTGACGCAAAAAGGTCTGATCCTGTCGGGAGTGTATAAGGACAAAGACCTGGTTGAAGTGGTAGAAATTGCAGATCACCCCTGGTTTTTGGCGTGCCAGTTCCATCCGGAATTCAAGTCCAAGCCGCTGGTTCCCCATCCACTTTTCAGAGCTTTTGTCGGTGCCTCATTGGCACAGAGAAACAAGGAGTAGACCATGACGCGTGAAATTATCTCCGGAAATGTGAAGATAGGTGGCAATCGTCCACTGGTTCTGATCGCCGGCCCATGCGTGATCGAGAATGAGACCGCAACCATGCGGCATGCCGAACGGTTGATGACGATTTGTAACGGTCTTTCAATCCCCTTGATTTTCAAGGCATCCTACGATAAGGCCAATCGTACCTCAATCACTGCCTACCGTGGTCCGGGACTGAAAGAGGGGCTTGCCATTCTGCGCAAGGTCAAGGAATCTCTCGGTGTTGCGGTGATATCGGATATTCACTCCATCGAGCAGATAGCACCGGCGGCCGAGGTGTTGGATATCCTTCAGATCCCCGCTTTTCTCTGTCGACAGACCGATCTTCTGGTTGCGGCTGCAAAGAGCGGCCGGGTTATTAATGTCAAAAAAGGGCAGTTTCTTGCCCCCTGGGACATGAAAAATGTCGCCGGTAAACTTTCCGCAAGCGGCAACGAGAACATCATTCTTACGGAGCGCGGCGCCTCTTTCGGCTATAACAATCTGGTGGTGGATATGCGTAGTTTTCCGGTCATGCGTTCCATCGGTTACCCGGTCGTATTCGACGCCACTCACAGTGTGCAACTCCCCGGAGGTCAGGGGGATAGTTCGGGTGGTCAGCGCGAGTTTGTGGAATATCTATCGCGAGCGGCAGTTGCCACCGGAATTGACGGTATCTTCATGGAGGTGCATGAAGACCCCGACAAGGCGCTCTGTGACGGTCCCAATTCGATTCCCCTGAGCGAACTCCCCGGACTGTTGAAGACTCTGAAAGCGCTGGATTATATCATTAAGCAGAGGCCGACGGCATGACTGTTATCGAAGAGGCACGCCGGGTAATACGGGTTGAGGCGCTGGCGCTTTCAGCACTGGCAGAACGCATTGACGGTTCGTTCGAACAAGCGATTGACCTGATATTGGAAAGTTCAGGTCGGGTGATTGTCAGTGGGATGGGTAAATCCGGTCTGGTTGGGCAGAAGATCGCCTCCACCATGGCTTCCACCGGCACCCCCGCTTTTTTCCTGCATCCGGCAGAAGGAATCCACGGTGATCTGGGAATGATCATGAAGGGTGATGTCGTGATTGCCATTTCAAACAGTGGTGAAACTGAAGAAATCCTGAGAATACTCCCCTCAATTAAACGTCTGGGAGTGCATCTGGTGGCTATGAGCGGCAATCCGGCATCAAACCTGGCCCGTTCAAGTGACGTCTTTCTCGATGTATCAGTCGCGGAGGAGGCCTGTCCGCTTGGGCTGGCTCCTACAGCGTCGACAACCGCTACGCTGGCCATGGGTGACGCACTTGCTGTTGCACTGCTGGTTAAACGCGGCTTCAAGGCGGAAGATTTTGCACTATTTCACCCCGGTGGGGCGCTCGGCAAAAAGCTGATTCTGAGGGTTGAAGACCTGATGCATGGGGGAAAAGCGGTGCCACTGGTACAGGAAGATACCTTGATGAAAGAGGCTCTGTTCGTTATTACCGATAAGGGTCTCGGGGTTACCGGTGTCTGCGATTCAAACGGTGCTCTGAAAGGAGTTATTACCGATGGGGATCTGCGCCGGTCGCTGGAGAAAGGTTTTGACATCCTCAACCAGCGTGCTTCGGAAATCATGAAACATGGCCCGCTGCGCATCAATCGGACTGAGCTTGCTGCGGCTGCCCTGCAGATAATGGAGCAACGTGCTATTACCTCCCTGTTTGTTTTTGAAAATGATCAGAGTCCTGCTCCTTGCGGCGTCATCCATCTGCACGACATTCTCAAGGCGGGTATCGCCTGATGAATATCAAACTTGCGGATATCCGCCTGTTGTTGCTTGATGTCGATGGCGTTATGACCGACGGCGGCATTATCTATGATATCAACGGAGTGGAAACGAAAGTATTCAATGTCAAGGATGGGCACGGCATAAAAATGCTGCAGCGACATGGTATTGAAGTTGGTATCATTACCGGTCGTACCTCGCCGGTTGTTGATTTCAGGGCCAGAGAACTTGGGATCGAATTGGTTTATCAGGGTGCGCTGAAAAAACTTGAGAGCTACCGTGATGTGAAACAGAAAACCGGATTTATTGATAGTCAGATCGCTTACATGGGAGATGATGTTATTGATGTTCCGGTCATGCGGCGCGTAATATTTGCTGCGGCTCCTGCCGATGCGCTGATCGAAGCCCGCAATGCAGCCCATTATGTGACGTCCTGCGCTGGTGGACGGGGTGCGGTGCGTGAAGTATGCGATCTGATTCTCAAAGGTCGGGGGCTGTGGGAAGAGGTTACGGCCCGTTATGAATTGTAGATTCAATCTCTGTGCCAAAACATCAATCCTGCTACGTAGTGCTGGACAGTCCTCCTCCTCAATGGTATAGTTCCTACCAATTATGAAATCGTCCGTTTATATCAGGCCTTTGTTGGCACTTCTTGTGATAGCGGCGATTATCGGTATCGTGGCCGTCGTTTTTCGGAATGGTCCTCATGGATCAGCGCCGGTCCGATCAGCCAATCAGCAGCTTCCCCACAACATTGATATTGCCCTGAAAAAGGCCCGTTTTTCAGAAATTCAGGATGGGCTCGTTTTATGGGAACTCGTTGCAGAGCGGGTTAACTACGATAAAGGTGGAGATACGGCATATCTTTCAGCTATCCGTATGGAGTTCCAGCACACCCGGTCGCACGGAGCGATAACCGTTACAGCAGACAGGGGAGAGTATTCCAGTGCGGCGAAAAACGTCCGGCTTAACGGCCATGTACTCGTTGTAACTGAAGATGGAGCCAGTTTTAAAACCAGTTCGATTGTGTATACGGGTGCAACGGAGAGATTTACAACAGCCGATCCGGTGACTTTTCAGCAACAAAGATTGCGGCTTACAGCGGTTGGAATGGATATGAGTGTCAATGATCAGCAGGCCCATTTCTTTTCTTCGATTAATGCGACAGTTACTTCCCGATAGAAACGCATGGACTGGTCGGCCAATAGTGCCGGTACCCGGATTCTGTTATAGGTGTTTACGATGAAATTACATATGCTTTGCATTGCGATGATCTACTTGTTGTGTCTGTCTCCGGTTTTGGCCGCTTCAGCGACACCAACCAAAAAACCGGTTAACAAGGTTCGTTCAAACCTGCCGATTACCATTAAATCCAACGAAATGACCGCTGACAACACCGGTAAAACTGCTGTTTTTACCGGTAAGGTCGTTGCAAAACAGGGCGATGTCACCATCTTTTCCGATAAACTTGTCGTCAGTTATGCGGAAAAAAGCGATGAGGTGGATAAGGTCGAAGCGTTTGGAAATGTCAGGATTATCCAGCTGAATAGAACCGGCTTTGCCGATCAGGCGGTTTACGAACGCCGCAATGGCCGTATTGTTTTGACCGGAAATCCCCGGGTTGTGCAGGGGGGGGACAGCATCAGCGGGAAGGTGATAACTTATTACGTTGATGATGACAAGAGTGACGTGTCAAGCGGCGGTGATCCGAAAGCACGCGTTGAAGCGGTTATTAATCCGCCAGCAAGGAAGAATGATGCCGGAAGTCGTTAGTTCTTCAAAGCTCTGGACGAAAGCTCTTAAGAAAAACTACGGCAGCCGTCAAGTCGTCTGTGGTGTAGATATTTCTATCACATCTGGATCAGTTATCGGTCTACTGGGGCCGAACGGTGCCGGCAAAACAACAACATTTTATATGGTGGTCGGTTTGGCACAGCCGGACGGTGGTCAGGTATTCCTGGGCGATGAGGAAATTACAGCGCTCCCGATGTACCAGCGAGCACGCCGCGGCATAAGTTACCTTCCGCAGGAAGCATCTGTTTTTCGCAAGTTGACGGTAGCGGATAATCTGATGGCCATTATTGAAACGGTCGAGTCAGACAAGCGCCTTGGCCGGCGTAGAATGGAACAGTTGCTGGAGGAATTCTCCATTTCGCACATTGCATCATCCAAGGGATACGCGCTTTCAGGGGGAGAACGACGCCGGGTCGAAATTGCCCGGGCGCTGATAACTAATCCCTCATTTATTCTTCTGGACGAGCCGTTTGCTGGAATTGACCCAATCGCCGTTGCCGATATTCAGGGGTTGATTGTTTCTCTCAAAAATAAAAACATAGGTGTGCTGATTTCGGATCATAACGTCCGTGAAACCTTGGGAGTTTGTGATTCTGCATATATTATGAGCAGTGGTGTGGTGCTGGAATACGGCACGCCGGACGAAATTTCAACAAGTAAAAAAGCCCAAGATATTTATCTCGGTAAAGANTTTCGTCTCTGATGTATACTGTNTGAATAGCGCATGAATTCCCACATCGGGTTTGAGGTTAACGTTTCATGGCAATGGAGATGCGACAACAACTGAAAATGTCCCAGCAACTGGTGATGACTCCCCAGTTGCAGCAGGCTATCAAACTGCTTCAGTTGACACGTATGGAGCTTCAGGATCTTGTCGTTCAGGAACTGGAGGAGAACCCGCTCCTTGAAGAATCCGCCGATATGGAAGAAATCCGTGAGCCCGACACACTCGAGGTGGCCGAGCAGGAGCTTGAACCGGCGCAGGAAAATGCGGATTTTCATGAGGTGGAAACCGGCGACGAGACTCTGCGTGACTGGGACAGCTACCTCGACGGCTACAACTACAGTTCTGGAGAACAGCAGTATGGAGGTGATGATGAACGTCCTTCCTTTGAAAACCTGTTGACACGGAAAGGGACCCTGAACGATCACCTGTTGTGGCAGCTTCATATGGGGCAGTACTCTGAAATGGATGTTCGTGTCGGTGAGGTGATCATCGGCAATATTGATGACTCTGGCTATCTGCGCGCTTCTCTCCTGGAAATTGCAGCTGCCAGTTCTGCGACAGAAGAAGATGTCCAGGATGTGCTTGAATGTATTCAGGAATTTGATCCGCCTGGCGTTGCGGCTCGTGATCTGCGTGAGTGTCTGCTTATTCAGGCCCGAAATCTGGGCATGAAGGGGAGTGTTGTCGAAAGTATCCTCCAGGATCATCTTGGCGATCTGGAAAAACGAAACTATAAACAGATTGCCCGGTCATTGAAGGTTGATATGAATCAGGTGCTGGTCGCTTCGAAAATTATTTCCGGATTCGATCCGCGCCCCGGTTCCTCATTTAGTACCGATGACGTTCATTATATTTCCCCCGACATTTTTGTGCATAAGGTTGGGGATGATTATGTCGTCATGCTTAATGAAGAAGGATTGCCCAACCTTAAAGTCAGTACACAGTATGCTGAGGTCCGTGGGAATGGTACCGTTGATTCCCAGACTGAGCATTATATCAGCGACAAGATGCGTTCAGCTGCCTGGCTGATCAAGAGCATTCAGCAGCGGCAACGAACAATATATAAGGTTGCAAAAAGCATAATCCGTTTTCAGCGCGAATATTTCGATCGTGGCATCGAATACCTGCGTCCATTGGTGTTGAGGGATATTGCAGAAGATATCGGCATGCATGAATCAACTATCAGCCGGGTCACCACCAATAAATATATGCAGACGCCACAGGGATTGCTTGAACTGAAATACTTCTTTAACAGCGGCCTCTCGACCAGCGAAGGTGATTTTGTCGCTTCTGAAAGCGTGAAAAACAGAATCAAAGAGATTATTGAAAAGGAAAATCCACAAAAACCGCTTTCCGATCAGAAAATTGCCGAGTTGTTGACGAGTCAGACGGTGAATATAGCTCGCCGTACAGTAACCAAGTATCGCGAAATGCTTAATCTGGGGTCATCTTCCGAACGTAAACGACATTTTTGACGAACTGCTGATTCGGCAGTCGTCCATTTCACAACACCAACCACACAGGAGGTTTGTATGCAGGTAGCGATGACATTTAGGCACATGGATCAGAGCGATGCTCTCAAGGCATATGCTGAAGAAAAACTCGAGCGGGTCACGAAATATATTGACAGCCCGATTAATGTACAGGTCTTCTTTTCCGTAGAAAAGAAGATCCGCCACATTGTTGAAATTGTAATTAATTCAAAGGGGATCAGCACCAAGGCTTCCGATGCAACCCCCGACATGTACGCCTCTGTCGATGCTGTCATCGACAAAATTGAACGTCAGCTCGTCCGCTACAAGGAAAAGATTAAAGCTCATAAGCCGAGCGGAGATGAACATGGCCGTCAGCTCTCTAAAAAGATTTTTGAAGCCGAGAGTATTGAAGCCAGCACCGGTTCAGTTGTTATCAAAACCACCACTGAGACCGTCAAGCCTATGTCTGTAGAAGAGGCTGTCATGCAGATGGATCTTCTTCACAAGGATTTTATTGTATTCACCGATGCCGACAGCAGCGACATAAATGTCCTGTACCGTCGCAAAGATGGAAATTATGGCTTAATTGAACCGCATCGCGCCTAAATTGAACGAAGCCACCATGGACGGTATTTCGCTCTCAATACAAGACCTGCTGACTGAAAATGAGTATGGTCTCGGTTTGTCACTGTTAGCCGGCAAACAGGGGCTGTCACACCGTGTCTCCAGCTCACGTATTCAGAAACCGGGACTGGCACTGGCCGGTTACTCCGAGCACTTGCATCCAAGCCGGTTGCAGGTGCTCGGCAACACCGAAATTTCCTACCTCCAGCAGATTGATAGCCGGGTTGCAGCAGAGAATATTGCTGCGCTCTGCAATTTTCCGATATCCTGTTTCATCGTAACCAAGGGGCTGCGCCCGCCGCAGCTTCTGCTCGATCTGGCAGACTCCCACGCGATTCCGGTGCTTGAAACCCCTCATCAATCATCAACATTTATATCATTGATAACTAAATTTCTTGAAGAACGACTGTTGCCGACGACCCATCTGCATGGCGTTCTGATGGATGTGCTGGGGGTCGGAGTTCTCCTCTCCGGTAAAAGCGGTATCGGCAAGAGTGAATGTGCCCTTGATCTTGTGATNCGTGGGCATCGTCTCGTCGCAGATGACATGGTGTTCATAAAGAAGAAGATGCCTGCGGTTCTGGTCGGTCAGGCGGAGGAGTCGCTGCAGTATTTGATGGAGATTCGCGGCCTTGGTATCATCAATATCAAGGACCTTTACGGGGTCTCGGCAATCCGCGACAAGAAAATCGTGGATATGCTGTTGGAACTGGTAGAATGGGATGAGTCGCATGAATATGACCGTCTGGGGGTTGACGACAGCACGGTTACGATTCTTGGGATAGAGATCCCGCATATCATTATTCCCGTCAGACCGGGTCGTAATCTGGGCTCAATCATCGAAGTTGCCGCGCGCAATAATCTGCTTAAAGGGATGGGGTATCATTCGGCCCGCGATTTTCAGGAACGGCTCCTGGCTCGTATCGAAGTCAGGCCGCTTGGGGATGAGGTAGAGTAGAGTATGCGTATTATCGTTATTACCGGTATGTCCGGTTCCGGGAAATCTACTGCAGTCAGAGCCTTGGAAGATGAGGGCTATTATTGTATCGATAATTTGCCGGTACGTCTGTTCAAGCGTTTTGTTGATTTGATCGGCAAATCGGGTGAAACATTCAAAGGCATCGTACTGGTTGCTGATATTCGGGGGCGTGAGTTTTTCAAGGGGTATGAAAGTGCCTTCCATAAACTGACCTCCGCCGGTCATGCGGTAGAAATATATTTCTTTGATGCCATGGATGACATCCTGATACGGCGCTTTTCTGAAACGCGTCGACGCCACCCTGTTGATGGACAGTGTACGATTACAGAAGGAATCCGTATTGAACGTAATCGTCTGAGTGGTCTCAGGCAGATTGCGACCAGAATAATCGATACGTCCGAATTTACGGTTCACCAGCTTAAGGAATTCACCTTGAGCATTGTCAGGGGTGAGGAACAAGAAAACCAACTGGTGGTTGATGTTCAGTCATTTGGATTTAAGTATGGAGTACCGCTTGAATCAGGCATCGTCATGGATGTTCGCTTTCTACCGAACCCTTTTTTTGTGCCTGAATTGAAAGACGCTTCAGGCCTTGATGACAAGGTTCGTGATTATGTGCTTGATAACGTTGTTGCCGCACAATTTCTCGATCACTTTTTCCCGCTACTTGACATGTTGTTGCCGGCACATCGTCAGGAGGGGAAATCGTATTTAACCATTTCGATTGGTTGTACCGGTGGTCGCCATCGCTCTGTTGCCATAGCAGAGGCCACGGGAATGCACTTGCAGGAAACGTGGCCCTCAGTGCGAATTATTCACAGGGATATTGAAAAGGGGCTTAAATGATAGGATTAGTACTCGTTACCCATGCCGGTTTGGCTACCGCGCTCAAATTGTCGGCAGAGATGATTGTCGGTTCCATTGAAAGCTGTACTACCGTAGAAGTTGCTCCCGATGAACGGGCTGATGATATCATGGCTCGTGTCGTGGCTGCGGTTGAAGCGGTGCAGTCAGGTGGGGCAATTATTATGACTGATCTGTTCGGCGGGACACCATCCAATATGGCGATGTCGTTTTTAAAAGAGGGGTGTATTGAAGTTGTCACCGGGGTGAACCTCCCGATGCTGATCGAGTTTTGTTCACGCCGCGAAAAAATGCCGGTCGCCGAACTTGCAACAAATTTACATCGAACCGGTTGCGAAGGGATTATCGTCGCCGGAGAATTCTTGAAGTGATCATGAGACCCGCTAAGGAAAACTGAAATATGCTCCAGAAAGAATTTTTAATCATCAATAAACTTGGATTACATGCCCGTGCTTCAGCACTCTTCGTGAAGACGTCCAGTCGATTCAGTTCTGACGTCAAGCTGGCCCGCGAAGGTGTGGAAGTGAACGGGAAAAGTATAATGGGTATTATGATGCTGGCGGCCTCGAAGGGTTCTTCTGTCCGCCTGACGGTTGATGGCGTAGACGAAACCGAGGCTTTTCAGACCATTGGCGAATTGATTGCCAATGGTTTTGGAGAGGAATAGTATGCGGACCTTCTCTGGAATCGCGGCTTCGCCCGGGATTGCAATGGGGAGGCTGCGCATTATTGATCGACGTCGGGCTGTTGTCTCCGAGTATCCTATCTCTTCCGAAGCGGTCTTTCACGAAACATCCCGTCTGACTCAAGCGATTGAAGATACCCGCGTCGAGCTTGAATTACTTAAATCCCGCCTTGCAGAAACAAGTGGTGACGACCATCTCTTCTTTATCGAAACCCATCTGATGATACTGGCCGATGAACGTCTGGTGTCTGAAACATCCGAAACCATCAAAACCGGATTGATTAATGCCGAAGGGGCCCTCAGGCGGACCCTGCACCGCTACCACGAAACGTTTGCACGCATTGATGACCCCTATCTCCGTGAACGTATCAGCGATGTAGAGACCGTGATAGAGAGGGTGTTGCGCAGCATGAGCGGCGAAACGATAGAGCCGCTTCCGCAGCAGGATAGCCAGATAATTATCGCGGCACACGATTTTTCCCCCGCCGACATGCTGCAGATCAATCGCAATAATATTCTCGCCATCGTAACCGAGATTGGCGGTAGAACATCGCATACGGCCATACTGGCACGCGCCCTTGACCTGCCTGCGGTTATGGGCGTTGAGGGGATAACCGACCTTCTGCTGGATGGTGTCGCTGCCGTTGTAGACGGCTTATCCGGTGCGGTGATTATTGATCCTGATCAGGAAACATTTCAGTCATCACTCCGCCGTAAGCAGCACTATGAATATGTTGAATATGAACTTATGAAAACCGCGTCATTGCCGGCGGTTACGCTTGATGGCCACTCGATTCATTTACGTGGGAACGTCGAGATACCGGAAGAGGGCGCTTCTGTTTTGGCGCACGGGGGGAGCGGCATCGGTTTGTACCGTACCGAGATGCTCTTTATGAACCGCGCCTTTATGCCTGATGAAGAAGAACAGTTGGTAATGTATCGAGCGATGCAACAGGCGGTTGCACCGCATCCTCTTACCATTCGGACTCTGGATGCCGGTGGCGATAAACTGCTTGAGGGGATGGATCAGGCTGCGGAGGTCAACCCGGCCCTCGGTGTACGGGCGATCCGCTTGTCGCTGAGTATGCCCGATGAATTCAAAAAACAGCTCCGGGCAATGTTACGAGTCAGTGCTGACGGGCCGGTCAGAATAATGTTCCCGATGATTTCAGGAATGGAGGAAGTACGCAGGGCAAAAGCGTTACTTGAGGAAGCCAAGCGGGAATTGACCGCCTGCGGTACCCAGTTCGACCGTACGATTCAGGTCGGTGTGATGATTGAAATACCGGCAGCCGTTACCCTTGCTGACCTATTGGCACGTGAAGTTGATTTTTTCAGTGTCGGCACGAACGACCTGATTCAATATACCTTGGCAATCGATCGCAGCAATGAACAGCTCTCGCACCTGTACCAACCCCTTCATCCTGCGGTGTTGCGTTCACTGCGCCGCGTTGTTCAGGCCGCCCATGGTGCCGGAATCCCTGCCTGTCTCTGCGGCGAAATGGCTGGTGACCCTCTCTATCTGCCGGTTCTGCTAGGGCTTGGATTTGATGAACTCTCGATGGGAGCCTGGTCAATCCTGCGGGTGAAGCAGATCCTTCGTCGTTGCACGTTGGAGCGCGCCGCCGCAATTGCCGAAGGGTGCTTTGCCTTTTCGACCGCTGCAGAAGTCGAGATGTATCTTAAGTCTCAAATTACTATGGATGTAACCGAAAGTATTGACTGATGACGCCATCTATGATCTATCCCATGTTCGCATTTATTTTCGGTATGGTTGTCGGCTCCTTCCTGAATGTCTGCATCTGCCGCATGCCGAAGAACGAATCAATTGTTTCTCCCCCTTCGCATTGTCCGCACTGCTCCTATCAGATCCGCTGGTATGATAATATTCCGCTGGTGAGCTATCTGCTCCTGCGCGGGAAATGCCGGGGGTGCGGTGCCCCTATTTCTCTTCAGTATCCGCTGGTCGAACTGATCAACGGGGTTCTGACCCTGCTTCTTTTCCTCCGTTTCGGACCGACACTGGCGTTTGCCGCCCTGTTCCTGTTCTGTTCTGCACTGGTAGTGATCACCTTTATTGATATTGAACACCAAATTATACCTGACGAAATATCGTTATCTGGAATTGCCGTCGGATTTGTACTGTCATTTTTTCTGAAAGGTCACACCTGGCTGAATTCGTTGCTTGGTATCCTGCTGGGGGGGGGCAGCCTGCTGCTGGTTGCCTATACGTATCAACTGCTGACCGGCAAAGAGGGTATGGGTGGTGGTGATATCAAACTTCTGGCAATGATGGGTGCTTTTCTGGGCTGGAAGGCGGTGCCGTTTATTATATTTGCCAGTTCACTGGTCGGATCCCTCATTGGCGTTTCCATCATGCTGTTTCAGAAAAAAGATGCCAAACTGGCGATCCCGTTTGGTCCCTACCTCGCCTTTGCTGCGGTGCTGTATATTTTCTACGGGAAATCTCTCATCCGGTGGTATCTGGGCCTGAGTGGCTTTTATCAGGGGTAGTCATGACCGGTTACCGTCCCAGTCTCACCGTTTCAATTCTGGCCTTTTTGGGGTCGCTGCTGGTGTTAACCTGGCTCCTCTTCAGTGTGCTGGCTTTTAAAACGGCCACAAACGATCTATATGCCCAGAAAGGCGAACATGCCCGAACACTTCTCAAGGCTTTTGTCAGTCTACTCCCCGATTCAATTCCGACCTATCCTGAAGGAGTTATACCTCCCGATTCACAAGCATCACAATATATTCAAAAGCTTTCCGAAGAGTCTGCCTTCAGTCGTCTGACACTGCTGGACAGGAACGGCAAGCCGATCTTCAGTGCCGGCAGGGAGGGGAATGATCCGTACTCTCCGTTTCAGGGGCTTTCAAAATCGACCGAGGGGAGCTATATCCAACCGAATGGGAATGGTGTAGTTTACCTCATCACCGTCCTGCGTGACGGAAAGGCTGTCGGCAACGCCGGTTTGTTGCTCTCTCTGGCTCCCGAAAAGGCCCGCCTGAATCGATCGCGACAGATGCTGATGGCTTATTTTGTGCTGGATTTTATTTTATTGCTTGGTTTGGGTTCTTTTGCTCTATCGCGGATCGTTGTCAACCCGATTAACCGTTTATTGACAGCAACGGAAAAAATCACCGGCGGGCAGTATGGTCAGCGGCTGAGTGTGTCCGGGAGTGCCGAACTCGCCAGGCTGGCGGTTGCATTTAACGAAATGGCCTCAGCGCTGCGAGCCAAAGATCGTCAGGTTGCCGAGCAGATGACGGCTCTTGAAAAGGCAAGCAGCGACCTGCTTCTGGCACGGGAAGAAACGCTTCGTACCGAAAAAATGGCTTCCATCGGTCTGCTGGCAGCAGGTATGGCGCATGAAATCGGAACGCCGCTCGCGTCAATCATGGGGTATGCTGAGCTTTCCGCAGGCGAACAGCCGGATAATGCTGCTATCCAGGATTATGCCCGGCGCATAACAGATGATTGCTCCCGGATCGACCGGATAGTACGCGGATTGCTTGATTTCTCCCGGCCACGCACGCCCGGCGGAGAGAATGCCGACGTACGCGACGTCGTGCGCTCAACCGTTGACCTGATGACACAGCAAGGTGTCTTTAAGCTGTTGAATCTCCACATGGAAATTGATGAGGGGATGTTACTTGCCAAGTGCGACCAGCACCAGCTTCAACAGGTGGTTATCAACCTGCTTCTCAATAGCCGCGATGCCACTCCTGCTGGCGGGACCATAACGGTCAGAGCCGCACAAGAGGCGGCCCATATTCGCTTGGATGTCATTGATAGTGGTACAGGCATCTCTGCTGCGGACATGAAACATATATTCGATCCGTTCTTTACCACCAAAGAGCCCGGAAAGGGAACCGGCCTGGGGTTGGCAATTTCCGCCCGGATCGTTGAGGGGTTCGGCGGGCGCATCACGGTAACAAGCGAAATTGGTGAGGGCAGCTGTTTTAGTGTCTGGCTACCGCTGATGTTGGCGGGAGAAAGGGTAGAATCGTGAGCAACAGCCAGCATATTCTGGTCATAGATGACGAAGAAAACCTGCGCCATATGTTGTCAGTCATGCTGGCTCGCCAGGGGTACCGTGTAGACCCGGCGGCAGATGGCGCAGCGGGGCTGAACTGCCTTATGGATACCGCCTATGATTTTATTCTGTGTGACATACGGATGCCGGAAATGGATGGTAAAACATTTTTGGTGCGAGCACTGGAAGAGCGTGTCACTGCCCCAATCATTATGATGTCGGCCTACGGTACCGTGGAGGTTGCGGTGGAGTGCATGAAACTGGGTGCCTATGATTTTATCTCGAAGCCGTTCAAAAAAGATGAGATTGTTATGGTGCTCAAAAAAGCCGAAGAGCGGGAGCGGCTGAAAGAAGAAAACTGTCATCTGCGGGAAGTGGTTGCCGGCCAGTTTTCCTATAGCGGGATACTCAGTCGTAATATCCGGATGCAGGATATCTTCACTCAGATTGGAAAAGTTGCCGACTTGAAGACAACTATACTTGTGCTGGGTGAGTCCGGTACCGGAAAAGAGCTGGTTGCCCGTGCCGTTCATCAGAACGGACGACGGTCACAAAAACCTTTTGTGGCGGTCAATTGCGGCGCTATCCCGGGAAATCTGCTTGAAAGTGAATTGTTCGGGCATATTCGCGGCGCCTTTACCGATGCGGCCAGTGATAAAGCCGGACTTTTTGAACAGGCCGACGGCGGCACACTCTTTCTGGATGAAATCGGCGAGATGCCGCCAACGTTGCAAGTTAAATTGCTGCGTGTACTGCAGGAGGGCGAAATCAGGAGGGTAGGCGACTCTGCTACCAAGAAAGTTGATGTCAGGGTTGTTTCTGCTACATCACGTGATTTATCTGCTGATGTTGGTGGGGGGCGTTTTCGGGAAGATCTGTATTTTCGCTTGAATGTATTTAGCCTGCAATTGCCGCCACTGCGTGATCGTGTGGAAGATGTCCCGTTGCTGGCAGTGCATTTTCTGAGGCGCTACGGCAGTGGTAATGATGTTCAGGCGTTGCGCATCGAGCCGGATGCGATGCGTAATCTGATGGCACACCGCTGGCCGGGCAATGTACGCGAGCTTGAAAATGTCATCGAACGCGCCTGCATCCTCTGCGAAGGTGGCCGCATTACATCATCCTGCCTGCCGCCATCTGTCCGTACTCTTGATGACGGTTATCCGGACGAATCAGTGGGCGATGAAAATCTCTCGATAAAAAAGGCCGAAGATACCATCGAGCGTGAACTGATTCGGAAAGCGCTTGACAAAACGTGTGGTAATCGTACGCACGCTGCAAAAATTCTTGAAATTAGTCATCGTTCATTGCTTTACAAAATCAAGGAATATGGCATAGAGTGACACAAAACCAACGTTGAAAGGAATACACATGCTCAAAGAACTTTGTTTAGCTGTAGCGACCACCATTATCATCGCTTCTTCCTCGTACGCCATGGCAAATGGCGGCTGCGGAGGCGAGTGCGCGTCATGCCATACCCTCACCCCGCAAGAGGCCACCGGACTCCTGAAAAAGATTGGTGGAACGGTAACGTCGGTGCGGCAATCCCCGGCCCGAGGCCTGTTTGAAATGCTGATCGAGAAAGATGGCCACAAAGGTATTCTCTTCATGGATTACGGTAAGAAACACCTGGTCCAGGGAGCCGTGTTTGACCTGGAAAAGCTTGAACAGGTCAGTGCCCACAAAGACGTACTGCCCCAGCCAAAACAGATAACGTCGGTTGACGTCAAAGCTATCCCAGTGGCACATGCCGTGGTTATGGGCAACCCTAAAGGGACCAAAAAACTGTATGTCTTTACCGACCCTGATTGTCCCTACTGCCGGAAAGGTCATGCCGAGCTGAAAAAACTGGCAAAGATCGCTCCGGATGTGGCGATATACGTCATGCTCTTTCCGTTGCCGATGCATCCGGCTTCTTACGACAAGTCCAGAGCCGTACTTGAAACAAAAAGCCTCGACCTGCTGGACAAGGCCTTTGACGGTAAAGAGGTCCCCAAACCGACCAAGGAAAGTAGTAAAAAGGCTATCGATGAGATTATGAAATTCGCCAATGCCAATGGTATTTCCGGCACACCGACAATGGTGCTGCCTGATGGCACGGTTCAGGTCGGAATGCCCGATGCGGAGACGATGAAGAAGATGCTGGAAGCGAAATAACATATTTTTCACTGATAAAACGAATTTCCTATTTTGCCCCTTGCTGTGAAAAATTTGCATAGCAAGGGGCTTCTGTATGCAGGGTTATTCATGTATAAATTGCATAGTTTTTGAGATACTAAATAAATTAGTAGCTGTTACAGTACGATAGGTGCTAGTTGGCTGTGGCACTAAATTTGCTTAAAATGTTTTATATCTATCAGATAAACGCTGTACTTTAGAACACTGCAGTTGATAGCCGAAGGGGAAAAGTATGAGCGATGTTTCTGAAAAAGAAAAAGAACTGTCCGATATCGAGCTTTGCTACAAGGCGATGGGGCTTTCATTCAGCGATAACCCGGAGCAGGTGGAGAAAACCTATCGAAAGCTAAAGGACGAGTATGACAAGGCCATGCGCTTGCCAGATCCGACCGCACGAGCCAGCGCATCTGAAAATCTGAAACAGCTTGAAAAACTGTTTACGACGATAACCGGATCGCTGATCTATAAGGATTACGCCCGCGAATACGAAAAATATAAAGAGCTGAAAGCAGAAAAGCTGGCGGAGCGCAAACTGAAGCAGCAACAGCAGCCGGTGGTCAAGGAAACGCTCGTTAACTGCCCCTACTGTGCAAAGCTGATAACACCGAAGCTGAAGGTCTGCATCTACTGTCGTGGGAAAATACTGACGCCTATGGAACAGTTGATTGCGAATGTATTTAAAATCAGAAATGTTATTGCCGCAGGTGTTGTTCTTTCCTTGGTTGGCTTAGGTATTGTCATAATATTGAATCCTGGTTTGTTGAAATAATATTAAATCACCGAGTTTTTAAATAGCTCGGAGATACCGCTGGAATAGATGCTATCAATGAATGGAAACTGTAATTATTAAATAAATCGGACCGATATCGCAACCAGGGTTGAGTCTAAATGCGTTTAGATAAAGATGGCTATACTCTGGTTGAGATGATGGTATCCATGTCGCTTGTCGGGATACTTGCCTCCATTTCTGCTCCCATAGTCAACTCTTATTACGTGGAGTGTTCCATGAAGCTGGCCATAGCTGAAATAGCATCAATGATACGAGAGGCCCGGGCGTTGGCACTTGCATCAGGTGAACACAAAGGGGTCTGTTTCAATACCACGACAACAGCAATCACATTGGCTCTTGACCGCGGTGCCGATGGTAAGTGGAACACTGCTGATGACGCAATCACGCGATCATTCCGATTGGCTGGTCGTGGTGGTGGAGTGCATTTCGGCTATGGAATCTGCGGGCCGATTCCCGGTCTTGCGGCCGAGGTAGATGGCGTCAGTTTCCAGACAAACAATTCTTTGGTCTGCAATCCGGATCTGAGCAGTAACGCTGGTACAGTATATCTGACGTCAACTTCGGCTAGGGTTATGGCAATAACGGTTAACTCTAATAACGAAGGGTATAAAATCAGGACCTGCAGCAACGGCAGCTGGTCGCAGTAAGTACGTAAGATAAAAAATATCAAGGCAGGTAACGTATGAACCGCCATTCAAATGAAAAAGGTTTCACCTTGGTAGAACTCCTTGTGGCGCTTACACTCATGACTATAGGAATATTGGCGATGGTGCAGATGCAGATTGTTGCGATGCAGTCCAACTCTATGGCTAACAGGTTGAGTGTGGCCACCAGCCTATCCCAGGAAGTCATGGATGATATTCAATCCTGGGATATTAATACTCCCCCCGTGAACGGAGCCTTTACCGCTAATTCAGCAAACGTTGTTTATGCTCGCCTTGGCGCTGGCTTAAATGCCAGTAGCATCACCTTTCCAGATTCTGGAACTTATTCAGCGGTTTATACGATTACCCTTGTGCCGCCAGACCTGACAACGGCATTTATTTCGGTAACCGTAACTGGTGGCGGAAGAACCGTTACCCTGACCAGTCTCAAGAGGGTTGTATGATGAAACATTCTTTGCATTCAAATAGAGGCTTTACTCTGATAGAGGTTTTGGTTGTCATGGCCATAACCGGTGTGATTATGGGGGCGATCTACTCACTCTGCATTACCACTCAGAGAACCGCATATACGCAGGATGAAACTGTTGATGTTCAGCAAAACCTGCGCATAGCAATGGATGTAGTCACCCGTGATCTGCGCATGGCGGGCACATTGGTTGACTACGGAATTAATGTTTTCCCGATCCAGACGACTATTAATGATCAGGTCCCGGCTCTTCCATTCACAATTCCCACAGACGGAATTACCATGAACATGGCATCTGCCACGGGTAGTTATGCAAGTATTGACGCTGACATCACGCCGGTTGGAACGTCGGCGGTCTTCTCCCTTAAACCTGCTACAAGAGCAACTCAGGCTGGGGATGGAGATATTCTTAATATTGCTGTCGGCACTCAGCCTGCTGATGTTGTGAGAATTATCAGACCTCTGCAGAGTACACAGCCAACTATAGGTGATGCAACCTTTACGGTAACAGCAGTGGTACGACAAGTTAACTTGGTAGGAGAAACAGGATATGTCGCGCCGACGGTTACCTTGACAAATGCTGCCGGTACTCCAATGTCCGGCATAGAATTTAAACGTGGTGACATGATTGCAAAGGTGAATGCAACTGATGCAGCAACGCCGTCACCAAATACGGTTCAGTACGCAGTGGTTACTTTTGCGGCAGCACCTGCAACCGCGACTACTGATCCAAACTGTCCTGTAAATCAACGCTGTCTTGCGCGCTGTCTTAATAGTTCCCCCCTTCCTGTTAACCCTGTATGGCAGATAGTCGCACAAAATATTACCAATTTTCAACTCAGCTACCTGCTTGATGACAACAGTGTCACAAATGTACCTGCTGATGACAGGTCTCTCATCAAAGGGGTTATGGTTGCAATTACCGGAGAAACCGTTACGACGCGCTTATTATCTGGTAATGTACCAAAAACGAGGCAGCTGACATCAGTTGTGAAATTGAGAAACAGGAGAATATGATGGTTCCCATAGCGAATAATAGGGACGTACTGCCTGTCACAATATGTGGAGGACCCTTGGGCAATGAGCGAGGAATGGTGCTCATCGTGGTGTTGGTTATGCTGCTGTTGTTCAGTATCTTAGGGGCGACTGTTCTGACAAATTCAACCACCGAACTGCGCATTACCGGAAACTATCGCAACCAACAACAGGCATTTTATGCCGCTGATGGCGGGCTTGAACAGGGGCAGCTCAGCAATGCCATCTATAGTTTAATTCCGAATGTTGGTAATGACTGGAAAGGTACCATCACCTTCAACGATGCTAACACCGTAACAATTACACAAAATGCTGTAGCAGCAGCTGGAGCGGTTAATACGGCACAGGTGGTCGCTGTAAATATCGGGAGCGGACCGCCACCTCCAGGCTCTGGCTATGATGAAACGTACCAAGCTAACTTATATGACCTTGATGTGACCGGTTTTGGCCCTAATAATACAGAAATAGAAATAAGCTCTAGTATTGCACGGATGCAGGCCAAGTCGTCGTACTACTAAAGAATCGCTGTGCCAAGGAGCGTGAAATTATGAATAAAAACTGGAAAAAACTGATATTGGCTGGATATTTTATTGTTTGCCTGTTCGCCTCTGGCCTTGTTACCGGTGCAGTCGCTTCAGAAAAGGCTTCTGTATTCACCGATAAAAATGAGGCTGCTGGGTATAATCCTGGTGCCAGTTATACGGGAGAATTTATCCAGTCGAAGCTTTACTACCATAACCCGCATTCTGTGTTTTGGCGGAGTATGAGTCGTTCAGACAATTACCGTGATGTTGTTACCTGCCAATCCGCTTTGGTATCTCTGGCGACCACCGGTAAATGGCAAGGACATTTAAATCAGGACGGTTCTTGTGGGCCGCTTGATGAGCCATCATTATTTGCACTCGGTAACCGTATAAATTTAGATATTTCACTTGATCAGGATGTCTCTTCCAACTAAAAATGTTAGGTTAAAGACGTCATGGGAGGCCCACATGTGCCGCAATATTTTTGTTTTAGTCTTGATCATTTCTGTCGCGCTATGGTCATCAATTTCATTTGCATCCCCGGATCAATATCCGGGAGACACCTCAATTTATGGCGGCGCTGTGTCGGCCACGCAGCCTAATGTGCTGATCATCATAGATACCTCCGGCAGTATGTCAGACACGGTACCCGGCTCTTCTGAACCATATAACCCTGCAACGACCTATCCGTCATTAAATAAATGCAACTATGCCTCTTGTGTTGCTAATAAGGTGTATAATGCGTCGGATAACAGTTTGTTTCTGAATAGTGTTGACTCTGTGACTACCTCCTGTAACAGCGTGAACCCGCAAGATCTTTTGAAGACAACAGGCCAGTACTCAGGCAGAAGGTTAAATAATGACGGTACCTGCGCAACGAAAAAGACCAGGACATATATTCTCGGCAATTATATTAACTGGCTTAATGGGCCTGGCAAGACGACCTATAAACAAAAGATAATTATTGCCAAAGATGTTGTTAAAAATATCATTCAGAGTACTAATAGCGTTAAATTCGGCCTTATGCGCTACAGGACTGACAACGAAGGTGGCCAATTTATTTCTGCATCGGTAGCAGGCAGTAACTATCTGACTACGGTTAAAAATATGGATGATATTTTCACAGGGACTACCACAAACAGGGATGCACTGTCTGCTGCAGTCGATACAATGACAGCAAATGGAAATACTCCTTTGGCAGAAACTCTATATGAGGCAATGCGTTACTTTAGCGGTGGTCACACGGCCTTTGGTAACACTGTTGCAGTTAATGCGAGCGGTAACTACACTTCGCCTATCCAGGCGAGCTGTCAGCAAAACTACGTCATTTTTGTCACCGATGGTATGTCTACAGCGGATGGTAATGCGGTGCTAAGAACTATTTGCACCAACGGTGACTGTGATGGTGATGGTAAGGAACCAGGTGACCTTTCGCACTCGCTGGATGACGTTGCCAAGTACCTTTTTGATACAGATATGAGCTCTTCCTTTGATGGCAAGCAGAATGTATCCACCTTTACAATTGGTTTTGGCGATGTAGGGTCTGATACTGCGGCTGTTTCTCTGTTGAATCGAGCTGCCGATAGCAGTCATGGTCATGGCCAGGCTTACCTGGCAGGGGACCAGGCCGATCTGTCTACGGCTATCACCCAGATTGTGTCCAATATCATGGAGATTAACACTTCGTTCGTGGCGCCGGTTGTGCCGGTCAGCCCTGAAAACAAAACTGCAAGCGCCAGTCGGGTCTACATCGGTCTCTTTAAGCCGATCAATGGTGCCGCCTGGGAAGGTAACCTTAAAAAATATGGACTTAATTCACAAAATTACCTTACAGACAAAACCGGATCCTATGCCAACTACGTTGATCTCAATAATGACGGAGTAGACGACAGAACTCACATTTCTCTGCCGCTTAGTACTGTTAACGGTTCGTTCGTGCTGACGTCATCATCGTTCTGGAGTTCAACTGTAGATGCCGGTGATGTTACCAGTGGGGGGGTGGGTGAAAAGCTCCTTACCAGGAGTATAGCTCGTAATATGTATACCAATATGGGAAGTGACACAAACTTGACCGGTACAAGTAACGCATTCAGTACGACTAATACCGCCATTACCTCAACAATCATGGATGTCGCTGACGATACCGAAAAAAATAAAATTATAAACTTTGTGCGTGGCCTAGATGCCTATGATGACAACTCTAATGGTAACACAACTGAAAAGCGTGAATGGATCATGGGTGATATCCTTCATGCAAAGCCGATGGTGGTCAATTATGCTTCATACACGTTTAACGCTACGAATGAAGCCAACTGCACCGTCAACAAATCTGTTATCTATGCTGGCTCAAACGATGGGATGTTGCATGCCTTTAACGACTGTGACGGCAGTGAAGCCTGGTCGTTTTTGCCAGCCGATCTGCTGCCAAATCTTCAATACATTCATGCCGGTAGTCATACCTATTTTGTTGATTCATCACCATTTGTATATATTTATGATCATAACAAAAATGGCACGATAGAAACAACCGATGGCGATAAAGTGTTTCTGTTGGTCGGGTTGCGCCGTGGCGGTGGGGCGAATGTAGTGCCGGCAACGGGTTATTATTACGCGTTGGATGTAACTGACCCCGCAAGTCCAAAATTCTTATGGGAGATTGACAACAACTCCGCATCATATCCGGAGTTAGCTGAGGCGTGGAGTGAACCTAAAATTGTAAAGCTGAAAGTAGGTAGCACCTTTAAAATTGCGGCTCTGATCGGTGGTGGTTATGACAACCTGAATGAAGATGCACGCTTTGGTGCAATCCAGACCTTCCTTGGCACTGGGGCTGTTTCCTATGCTGAGACTGGAGCCGGCGCTGTCACCAGCACCGGTGTCAGTGCCTCGTCTAGCCCCATGGGGCGCGCTATTTACGTGGTTGAAATAGCGGATCTGCCCGCGTCAGGTATTCCTAGTTTCACAAATTCGGGGGCAAAACTTTGGGAGTATAGCAACGTAACCAGTACGACCATGAGTTTTTCAGTTGCATCTGAAATCGCGGCACTGGATTCACGAGGCAGAGGGTATATTGACAGGCTGTACACCGTTGATACAGGCGGAAACCTGTGGCGTTTTGATGTCGGCACCGGTAGTACCGCTACCTGGGCAGGTCGCAAGGTTTTTAGTCCCAATCCAGGTATTAACGGTGCTGCAGACAAAGGTCGCAAGGCCTTCTATAAGCCAGCCGTTACAGTCGAAAGTGGCTACGACATGGTCTATTACGGTACCGGTGATCGTGAACACCCGCTTAATACACCCGTTGTCGACCGAATATACGCAATAAAGGTGAGGAACACAGACACAAGTTTAACACCTGTAAAGACAGAGAGTAATCTGGTGGATGTAACGCTAAATCAGCTTCAGACTACGACTATTGTAAACGTTGATGCGACCGGTTTGAGCCCAACAACTGGTTCGGTTGCTGATATTTTAAAGCATCTGCAGGACGGGGAAGGCTGGTTTATAAGGCTCGACGAAAGCCCGGGCGAGAAAGTCTTGGCTTCTCCCACGCTTTTTAATAAGGTACTCTATGTAACAACATTCTTACCTACCGGAGTCGCCGTCGTCGATCCATGTCAGCCGGCCAATCTTGGTTCGAGCAATAAATATGCACTTAATTATCTAACCGGGGAAGCCGTGCTGGACTTTAGCGGTAACGGTGTTGCCACTGCAGGTAACAATACGACAACAACGACGAATCCACGTGCCAATAGTGGTGGTATAGTTTTGCTGAGAGCCGATAGAAAACAGGGTATTGGCCAAGGAATTGCGTCGGGTGTCGTGGTTGTAGTGTCAGACACGGGTCAGGCTAATATTGTTGTCGGCTCAAGTGGTAATATCGTGCTTGGTAATACCACAAAAGGCGGTGTGGTGCGGACATTGTTCTGGCGGCAGAAGTAAATTAGCCGTAAATTCTTTTGAGTAATCCCCCACCTTTGGTGGGGGACTCACAAAGTTTGACAGTTCCTGAAATATGTAGAAGCCTCCTTAACNNCGAACCGCTCAAGTA
>JGI24147J20444_1000228_pt1 | contig 43473 bp, 38 predicted proteins | sample BarGraIncub1133A_FD_20444 | JGI IMG/M metagenome (IMG submission 20444) | reverse complement strand
AAATCTATGAAGAATATTTGCTGACACCAAACGGCAAAGAATCCCACCATATGCTGCATACACACTACTGCACCGGTGAGAATGATCATTCAAAATAAATAATATAAAGTTTATCAATGGCCGCAAGAGAGTAAGAATTTTTTCTTACTCTCTTTTTACTTTTTTTGATAATCGTCAGAGTTCAAAATAACAAAAGGGAATACTTGGAATATAGCTATAACAGTTTGTTATAGGTTGTATTAATTGATTGACCTTTTAACCAGCTATATGTGACAATCGTAGCAGTGTGAAAATTTAGTTGAAAAAATGAAAGAGGGATTATAAATGGAATTACAAAAGGAATTACCGGCTATTTTTGAAGAGTTTGCAGAAGTAAGAAGAAATGGATTTATCAAAGCAAAAGAATTAAAAGATCAGGATATACCATTAATCGGCGTATTTTGTACTTTTTTCCCTCAGGAAATGGCATTGGCAATGGGAGCTGCAACGGTATCCCTTTGTGCATCCTCAGATGAAACCATCGCTGAAGCAGAAAAAGACTTACCACGAAACCTATGTCCACTCATAAAATCAAGCTATGGATTTGGTAAAACAGATAAGTGTCCCTATTTTTATTTCTCGGATTTAGTTGTTGGAGAAACGACCTGTGATGGGAAGAAAAAGATGTATGAATATCTCAAAGAATTTAAGCCTGTTCATGTGATGGAGCTCCCCAATGTACAAAGTGAAGATGGCTTTAAATTGTGGAAAAATGAGATTATTCGATTAAAAGAAACATTGGAAAAGCAATTTAATGTTACAATATCTGAAGATGATATTCGTCAGGCAATTATTGTGAAAAACAAAGAAAGAAAAGCCTTAAAAGAATTCTATGAATTATCAAAGCTTGATCCGGTACCAATGCTGGGTCAGGATGTTTTTAAAGTGCTTATGGGTACAACCTTTGAATTTGAGCGAGAAACGATTCCCGAAAAATTAGGGGCCCTCAAAGCAAAGGTTCTTGAAGAATACAAGGAAACTAAAAAATACCCTAAAAAACCACGTGTCTTAATCACCGGATGTCCGATTGGCGGTGCCACTGAAAAAGTAATCAAAGCCATAGAAGAAAATGGTGCAGTTGTCGTTGCCTTTGAAAACTGCAGTGGCGCAAAAGCGGTAGAGGATATGGTTGATGAACAAAATCCGGATGTTTATGATGCTCTGGCCAAGAAATATTTATCCATTGGCTGTTCCTGTATGACTCCTAATCCAAATCGTATTACCTTACTGAATCGAATGATTGATGAGTATCATGTGGATGGTGTGGTAGATGTAATATTAACAGCATGTCACACCTATAATGTGGAAACCCTAAGCATTAAACGTTTTGTCAATGATGAAAAAAATAAAGCCTATATGAGTGTGGAAACAGATTTCTCAACAGCAGATATAGGTCAATTAAATACGAGAATGGCTGCTTTTGTAGAAATGCTTTAGGAGCAATCATGGTCACACTGGGAATTGATTCAGGTTCAAAAACCACTAAAGCTGTTTTGTATAATGGAAAAGACATTTTAGAAACAATGATTGTTCCAACCTCTGCCAACCCGAGAAAAAGCCTTTATGGCGTGTACTGCAAACTTTTCAGTTCGGAGGTGACTAACACGATGATTACCGGGTATGGTCGTGAACTATTGAAGGAAGCTGATCAACGGGTAACGGAAATTACTTGTCATGCCAGAGGAAGTGTTTTTCTCAATAGCGATATTTGCGGGATCATTGACATCGGGGGCCAGGATAGTAAGGTGATTTTATTGAATCAGGAAGGTCGAGTCATCGACTTTCTCATGAATGATAAGTGTGCCGCAGGAACCGGACGTTTTATTGATAACATGATGCGGATTTTAGAAATAAAATCGGACATGTTAGATGATTTTATAAAATCGGGTACCCCAGTCAATATTTCAAGTATGTGCACCGTTTTTGCTGAAAGTGAAGTCATCAGTTTATTGGCCAAGGATGTTCCACCCGGTGATATTGCCCTAGGTGTGATCCATTCCATTGCCAAAAGAACCGCTAATTTTGCTCAAAAATTGCCTCTGGGAAAAAACGTTTTCTTTAGTGGCGGGTTGGCAAATTCAAAGGCCATTGCTACTATCTTGGAAGGCTATCTTGGACAACCAATAAAAACAAATCCCTTTGGCCAGTATGCCGGAGCCATTGGTGCAGCAATTATCGGCTGGGAAAAAAAAACATGGAGAAATCATGAAGGAAATCTTGAAAGCAGTATATTTTGATAATGCCAGTACGTCTTTTCCCAAAGCTCCCGGAGTGGGCAAAGTCATGGCGGATTACTTGGATAACCGCGGATGTAATGTCGGTCGAGGAAATTACAAATGGGGATATGAGGTCGCAGAAGCGGTTTATGAAACCAGAAAAAAGCTATGCAGGCTTTTTAATTTTGATCAAGGGCAGGATCCATCGAAAAATGTGATTTTCACCGCGAATATCACTGAAGGCTTAAATCTGGTGATTAATGGCATTATTAAGCCGGGAGACCATGTTTTAGTCAGTGGCATGGAGCATAATGCTGTGATTCGCCCACTTTATTTTCTTTGGAACCAGGGAATTACTTTTAGTGTCATCCCTTGTGATTCTATGGGAATCCCTGCGGTGGAAAAAATAGAATCTCTTATTCAGAAAAATACCAAAGCTATTATCATGACCCATGGTTCAAATGTTTGTGGAACCGTGTTGCCTATTCATAAGGTTTCTGAAATCTGTAAGAAACAACATTTAAAGTTCATTGTTGATGCCGCTCAAACCGCTGGGATTTTTGAAATAAACATGGCTAACACCGCCATTGATGCCCTTTGTTTTACAGGACATAAAGGGCTCCTTGGCCCTCAGGGAATTGGTGGTGTGATTATCAGGGATGATTTGGCTCAAGAAATGACAAGCTTTGTTCAGGGCGGTACTGGAAGTCTTTCAGAAAGCTTTGATATGCCAGACTTTTTACCTGATAAATTTGAATCCGGAACCTTGAATCTTCCCGGAATTTACGGACTTTCTAAAGCCTTGGATTATTTAGAGGAAACAGAGCTGGAAAATATTTCGAAAAAAGAATTGCAATTAACCGACAGATTACTATCGGGTGTCCAAAATATTAAAAACTTGAGCTTGATTGGAATTCCAAATATTTCCGGACGAAGCGCGGTAATATCCTTGGTTAGTCTTAAAAAAGACAATGCTCAGGTGGCCTTTGAATTAGATCAAAGCTATAACATCATGACAAGGGTGGGCCTTCATTGTGCACCTTTAGCCCATAAAACCCTGGGAACATATCCACAGGGTACTATACGGTTATCATTAGGACATTTTAATACAAAAGAGGAAGTTGATTATTGTTTGGATGCTTTGGAAATAATCGTAAAATAAAAAATGATCAGGCTATTGGAGACGGGAAAATTTTCCCGTCTTTTTCTTTTATTTCATAGAGGTTATACATGTTAGGATCTAATCCCAGGGTTTTCAAACCAGTCTTTATACTATCTAAATCCTCTGATGAAAATCGAATGGAAATACCGCAGCCCGCAGAAATTTCTCTAAGTGTCGGCATAATACAAATATTGGCATAACTCTCTAAATGAGATTGGGTAATGATGGCAGAATGGGTATTGGCAAAAGTAATGACATAATAGGTCATAAAGTCACAACCTTGGACGCCTTGTTTATTTCTTCGGTAATGGCATACATATTGCTGATTGATCCCACCTGAAGCTGATCGGTAAGGTTATAAAAATCCAAACAGGCACCACAAACCAAAATTTCACACCCCTTGTCGGCAATGGTTCTAAGATGCTCAATAACCTGGGGATTGGTCGTTGGCAGTTTTACGCCATTGTTCATAAAAAGAATAGCTTTGGGAAGACAATTTCCCTGGGAAAGGGTATAGAAATACATTTTAATTAAGGACTCTCCCAAAGCAGGGTCACCTTCACCAATCACATCTTTAGCCATAAATAAAACCCATTGAGACTTTGAGTCAGAAAGGTCAGTTTCTTGATCCTGTGATGACTCCTTGAGGTCAAAGACTGAGTTAGTAGTTTCACCACTGATGAAATCTACTGAATAATCCTCATTTACTCCCTTAAACTCAACTTTATAGCCTTGGCTTTTGGCCAGTTTTTTTAAATTTTCCAAGGCAATAGCATTATCCACTAAAATAGAAAAGGATAAAGATTTATTATCAATTTCTTTTTTTGCCATAATGACTGGAATTGGACAATTTTTGCCCCGTGCATCGATGATCATAATAAGCCTCCTAAAATTGATTTATGATTTTATGATTGCGTTGAATGCTTAAGCAATATCGGTAACGGTAATATTTAAAGATTTGTTATCTGCCAAACTTATTTCATAAGGGCTCACTTCGATATCACCCTTTTTGTAGATTCTAATTTTTGGTCTCATGCAATAGCTTTCATAGTTCTCAGTGACTATTCCGGTTAAACCATTACTGAGTTTAACACAAGTGCCAATGGGATAGGGTGCAATTTTACGGATGAATACAGCAACAAGATCTGGATCAAAATGCACAATGGAAGATCCCATAATATATTCAATGACTTCGGATGGGTTCACTGCCTTTCGGTAAGGGCGATCGGATGTCATTGCATCATATACATCGGCAATGGCGATGATTCTTCCAAATAAAGAGATATCATCACCTTCAATGTTATTTGGATATCCGCCGCCGCCGTATTTTTCATGATGGTCACGGATCCCGAATTTTGAAGACATATTGATACCAAATCCCTTTTGTATATAATTATAACCCCAGAAAGAATGCTTCATTAATTCATGGAACTCATCATCGGACAGGGCTCCATTCTTATTTAAAATTTCCTTTCTCACAAATACTTTACCAATATCATGCAATATGGCACCAAAACCCAGGTCACATAAATCTGCTTTTCCCAAGCCAAGAGCAGTTCCCAGAACAATTGATAAAACAGCAACATTAACGGAGTGGAAATAAGTATAATCGTCAAAGACTTTCAAATCAACCATGTTTACCATCATGTGTTTGTTTTCAAGAATTTCATCCACAATTTTTGCGATTTGACTCTGCATATTCATAAATTTTTGTTTTGAGTCTAAGCTCTTCTTATCAGAACAGATGAAAACCTCTTTAATACTTCTCACAGTCTCAGCTCTCACCCGTTCATTGATGACATTGACAATTTTGAGATCTTTCGAGAGATCATCTTCTACATAAATCCCATTAAAATTTAATTTTTCGATGCCCTGAATAAAATCACGTGTCAAAACAGTGTTCTGGACAAGCACAAGCTCGCCATTTTTCCCGAAAAGGTTATCCCCAAGCTGCATTCCTTCTCGTAGGCAATAGGTTGGCACAAATCTCATGAAGCGTTTCTCCTTTCCCCTTTAAAAATAACAGGGCTATTAATCAAATAAAATTATTTTTGAAGGTTGCCTTCTGAGCGGATCGTTAGCTCTTTTGAAAAATCAATGATTCTTCTTTCATATTCTTTTTCCATCCATGGCGACGACAGCAAAAAATCCGCAGTGGCATGATTGGTTGCGACGGGTATATCGTAGAGAGCGGCAATACGCAAAAGCGCTTTTACATCTGGATCATGAGGCTGGGCTTCAAGAGGATCCCAGAAAAAAAACATAAAATCAATACTGCCCTCTGCAATTCTCGCCCCAACTTGCTGGTCTCCGCCTAAGGGACCGCTTTTAAAAGCCAAAACCGGCAATCCGGCAGCAGCGGAAACCAGTTTAGCTGTGGTTCCTGTGCCACAGAGATTGTGATGGCTTAGTTTTTCTTTGTTAGTCATTGTCCAATCAATGAGCTCGCCTTTTCTGTTATCATGGGCGATAATAACAATGTTTTTTCGTTGTCCCATTTTAATAATTTCATATTCATATTTTTTCAATTTAATTCCCCCTGATTAAGACTTGGTTGGATTTATATTATCAGAATTAGTTTCTTATAATTATAGCATGATTTGAAGTAATAATATACAGTGCCAGTAGTTAAATATGCATAAAATAAGTGGACTCAAATGGGAAGTATCAGGGCGAATCTCAATTTAAGCCAGTTAATCATCAGCGTTTTTCAAGCGTTAATACCATGAAAACAATCTTGAAAAACCTTTGATTACGAAAAAATATAAATCTGGAATCAATGAATACAAAAGCAAATTTAAAAACTTATAGACTTTTCTTACTGAAAAGTCTATAATAAAACATGTAATATTTAGTTTAATAGAAGATTACTCCGAGCCTCTTTTCCTAATGCTTTGCTATGGATTAAGGCCGATAGGGTATTAATGGAAACGTTATTGCCTCCATGTTGGGAAGGAGTTAATGCATCTTGGATAAGAAAGCAGAAATAATGCTGTCTGTATTCAAACCGTATTAATGAAGACCGGCAGGTCTTCTTTTTATTTTCCCATTATCATCTTAGAACAGGTATTGGCGAAACTAATTTTGACGCTCAAGTAATAATGAGTAAACGATTTCAGATCGTTTAATTTATCTGATAACAAATCTAAAAAAGATATATTATATAGTTTTGGATTTGTTCTGGATGAATTTGCAAGACATACAATTCAAGGAGAAAACACAATGAAACTCGTACCTGTTGAAGAATCCATAGGCATGTTATTAGCACATGATATGACGGAAATCATTCCGGGAAAATCAAAATGTGCTGCATTTAAAAAAGGACACATGATTATAAAAGAAGACATAGCAAGGCTTTTAACCATGGGAAAAGAACATATTGGCATTATCGAGTACAAAGAAGGGGACATCCACGAAAATGATGCGGCAACAAGAATGGCAACAGCTGTGGCGGGTCAGGGAATCAAATTTTCAGAGCCATCTGAGGGAAAGGTCAATCTCATTGCTGAATATTCAGGGCTGCTAAAAGTCAACTATAATGTCCTGTTTAATATCAATAGTATTGATGAACTCATGGTGGTAAGTTTACATACAGACCGATTAATCGAAGCTGAAACAATCGCCGGAGGAACACGGATTATACCTTTAATTACAGATAGTAAAAAAATTGTTGAAATGGAACGATTGTGTAAAGATAATTTCCCGATTATCCAGGTTCTGCCACTGAGAAAATTAAAAGTGGGGATTGTGACCACTGGCAGCGAAGTCTACCATAAAAGAATTGAGGACAAGTTTGGTCCGGTTATTCGAGATAAGTTTGAAGAATTAGGATGCGAAGTTATGGGGCAGATATTTTCTACCGATGACGAAGAAATGATTACAAAATCAATCAATCAATTAATAGATGAAGGTGCACAAATTATTACATGTACCGGTGGGATGTCAGTCGATCCTGATGATGTGACACCTTTGGGCATTAGAAATACAGGAGCAACGGTTGTAACCTATGGGGCACCGACACTTCCAGGAGCCATGTTTATGCTTGCTTATAAGAATGATATTCCAATAGTAGGCTTACCAGGATGTGTAATGTATGCAAAAAGGACAATATTTGACCTGGTGATTCCAAGAATCGTTGCAGGGGAAAGATTAAAAAAAGAAGATATTATCAAACTCGGACATGGGGGTTTGTGTATGGGGTGTGAACCCTGTACATTTCCAAATTGCGGATTTGGAAAAGGTGGGCTTTATTAAAAATTAATATAGCAAAAAATTCAAACGGAGGTTCTCAAATGTTAAAGAAAACGTTATTTATCAATGGTGTGGCACAAACTGTTATTGCAGATCCAGAAACATCTTTGTCTACCGTCATCAGACAACAACTTGGTTTATTAGGCACAAAAGTTGGCTGCGGCAAAGGTGAATGTGGCACATGTTCAGTCATTTTAAATGGCAAAGTTGTGAGATCGTGTATTCAAAAATTTAAAAGAATTCCTGATGATGCTAAAATTACCACCATTGAAGGGGTGGGAACTCAAAAAGATCTTCACCCGCTTCAATTATCCTGGATGATCCATGGAGCCGCTCAGTGTGGTTTTTGTACACCAGGCTTTATTGTATCGGCTACAGCTTTACTGGAAGAAAATATGAACCCTACCCGTGTCGAAGTGAGAGACTGGTTCCAGAAGAATCACAATTTATGTCGTTGTACCGGCTATATTCCTTTAATCGATGCCGTTATGGATGCTGCACGGTTAATGCGTAAAGAAGTGACAACCAAAGATCTATGGTTTAAATTAAAAGAAGGGGATACCATGTTAGGATCGGAAATGGTTCGTCCTTCAGCCCTTGCAAAAGTAACCGGTACCTGGGAATTTGGCGCTGATTTAGGCCATAAATTACCTGAAGATACTTTACATATTAAACTGGTTCAGGCAACCGTTTCCCATGCGAATATTATTTCCATCGATACTTCGGAAGCTGAAAAAATGCCAGGAGTTTTTAAAGTTATTACTGCCAAAGATGTTCCCGGAACCAACCGTATTAATGGTTTGGCTTTCCCAACGAATTTAGGGGATGGGTTAGAACGACCGATCTTAAATGATAAAAAAGTATTCCAGTTTGGAGATGCATTAGCCATGGTATTGGCTGATACACCAACGCAGGCTGAAGAAGCAGCAAAAAAAGTTAAAGTGGAATTGGAAGAATTATTACCTTATATGAGCGCACCGGCAGCCATGGCGGATGATGCCGTTGAAATTCATCCCGGAACACCGAATGTATATTTTAAAACCAATATCGTCAAAGGCGAAGATACAAAATCGTTTATGAAAAGCTTACCTAATATCATTGAAGATGACTTTTATGTCGGCAGACAACCTCATATGCCATTGGAACCCGATGTTGGGTTTGCATACATGGATGAAGACGATAATTTAATGGTTCATTCCAAGAGTATTGCCCTTCATTTCCATCAGTTAATGACGGCTGAAGGCATTGGCGTTCCTGCAGATAAATATTTTATTGTTCAGAATCCAACCGGCGGAACCTTTGGTTATAAGTTTAGCCCAACCATTGAAGGTTTATTGGGAGTTGCTGCATTTGTAACTAAAAGACCGGTATACTTAGAGTTTAGTATGTTCCAACAGATTACTTATACCGGAAAACGTTCACCTTTCTTTATGAACGTAAAATTTGGTGCGGATGAAAATGGTATTCTTAAAGCAATGGAATCCGATTGGTCCGTGGATCATGGTCCTTATTGTGAATTCGGTGATTTGGTAACCACCCGTGGGACACAGTTTATTGGGGCAGGTTATAACATTCCCAATATTCGGGGCGAAGGCAGAACCGTTGCCACCAATCATGCCTGGGGATCTGCTTTTAGAGGGTACGGTTCACCTCAGAGTCTATTCTCCACTGAAACTTTAATTGATATGTTGGCAGTGCAAATGGGAAAAGATCCATTGGAACTTCGTTATGCTAATGTTTATCGTGAAGGGGATACCACACCCAATGGCTGTGAACCCGATGTTATCGCTTTACCACAGGCCATCGATACAATCCGACCTTTATATAAAGCAGCCAAAGCAGCAGCCGAAGCTAAAAATACAAAAGGCGGGACAACAAAATATGGCGTTGGTGTATCTTTAAATATTTACGGCTGTGGTCTTGACGGTCCTGATTCATCTGAAATCTGGGTTGAGTTAACCCCTGGAGGGGTCACAGTTGGAGATTCATGGGAAGATCATGGACAAGGGGCTGACATGGGAACATTGACTTTTGCCTATGAAACCTTGCGACCATTGGGAATCAAACCGGAGCAAATTAAACTGGTAATGAATAACATGCAATTGACCCCAAATAGCGGCCCATCCGGTGGTAGTCGATCCAATGTTCTCACAGGAAATGCCATTAAAGTGGGTTGTGAAAATCTATTGGCAACCTTGAAAAAAGATGATGGAACCTACCGAACCTATGATGACATGGTTGCTGAAAAATTACCGCTTCGCTATGAAGGAAAATGGACAGCACCTTGTACGGCTCCAGGCGTTGAAACAAGTCAAGGGAATCCTTTCCCAGTTTATATGTATGGCGTGCTTTTAGCAGAGGTTGCTGTTGATACAACAACCGGAAAAACCCATGTTGACAAACTAACGCTTGTATCTGATTGCGGTACCATTACGAATAAATTAGTTCTTGAAGGTCAGTTGTTCGGTGGATTGACCCAGGGCATCGGCTTAGCACTCAGTGAAGATTTTGAAGATTTGAAAAAGCATACCACCTTAACCGGTTGCGGAATTCCTCAAGTCAGGGATGTTCCCGATGAAATTGTACTGATTCATCAGGAAACACCTCGACCACTGGGGCCATTCGGTTCAGCAGGGGCTGGAGAAATGCCGTTATCCGCACCTCATGCAGCCATTGCAAATGCTATTTTCAATGCATGCGGCGTTCGTATTACACATTTACCAGCTTATCCTGAAAAAGTATTAGCAGGATTAAAAGCATTATAAAAGTAATAAGAATTTAAGATTTAACAAATGTCAAAAACAGGAGTTGGGAAAAAGCTTATTTGAGGCAATCGAACATAGCTCCCAATTCCTGTTTTTTATTAAGAGGTGAAGAAAGTGAATTTAGACAAGTTATTAGAAACAGGAAATCGGTGTATTCATAGTGAACCACCCGTATGCAATGCAGTTTGTCCGGTTCATTTGGATGTTGTTGCATTTATTTCAGAAATAGAAAAAGGTGATTTAAAAAAAGCCTATAAACTCATGGAAAAAAGAATTCCCTTTGCAAAACTCATTGGTAAGATTTGTGATCATCCCTGTGAGAATGTGTGCGTCAGAAAGGATTTTGGCGGAACGATTCAAATATCAGAACTTGAGAAAATCGTAATCAGTCAGGGGTATACATCCCCGAAAAAAACATTGCCATTACCTAAAAACAAAGGGAAAGTGGGAATTATCGGCGGCGGATTAAGCGGGATTACGACAGCCATTGATCTTGATAAAAAAGGTTATACTGTCAGCCTTTATGAAAAGTCAAATCGATTAGGAGGAAAAATCTGGGACTTTGAAGAGATTTCTTTTACAAAAGAGGAAATTGAAGAGGAACTTGAAATATTCGAAAGACAAAAAATTTTGGTAGTTCTAAATACTGCCGTTGATCAAAACAAGCTAGCGGAATTGACCAAAGAATTCGACGCCATATATTTAGGCACCGGGGACTGGGAAAATGAGCTAAAGATTAATTCCGATACCTTTCAAGTAGAAGAATCCTCAGTGTTTGCCGGCGGCAGACTCCTGGGACAAAATGAATCGATTATTACGTCAGTAGGCTCTGGGAGAAGAGCCGCCATATCTATCGACCGATATATCAGTAAAGTTTCCCTTAACGCCTCAAGGGAACGAGAAGGAGCATTCAAGTCACTTTTAGAACAGGAAACAAGGGATGTTCAGTCTGCTGAAATCGTTCAGAAGCATTCCGATTTTTATACAAATGAAGAAGCAATGGATGAAGCAAAAAGATGTTTGAAATGTCAGAGTAACGAATGTATTAAAGCCTGCAGCCATATGCAACGGTTTAATATTTCTCCGGATGCCTATATCAGACAAATCAATCAAAGTGAGCGAATTATTCTTGGGACTCACTATGCCAACAAAATGATTAATTCTTGTACAGAGTGTGGATTATGCGAAGAAGAATGCTTTTTAGACATTAGTATGAAAAATGTGATTCACGAAACCAGAGAGAGTATGGTAGAAAAAGGGAAAATGCCCGTATCAGCTCATGATTTTGCACTGAAGGATATGCAATTCAGTAACAGCAATCGTTTTTCAATGGTTAGAAAACAACCCAGCAAGGAACAATCAAAGGATTTGTTTTATTATCCCGTGTTATCCTACTCGAAATATGCCCGAGGGCTTTATAAAGGATCTGGAAAGTCTGGATATCTGTTCTATCCGGGATGCCAGCTTTCAGCAACCCATTCTGAAGTTATCGGTGATATCTATAAATATTTAGTTGGAGCCATGAAGGAATCGACTATTGAAGGTGATGTTGGCATGTATTTGGGATGCTGTGGAGCCCCTGCTGACTGGGCTGGAAGACAAGACCTGATGCAGGAAAACATCAAAAAGATAAAAGAGGTATGGAAAGAAATGGACCAACCAACTTTTATATTGGCTTGTTCGAGTTGCATCAACATTTTCGAAAAATATTGCCCTGAAATAAATACGGTTTCTTTATGGGAAATATTTGACAAATATGGTTTGCCTGAAACCAATATAACCCCGGGAAGACGTGTTTTAAATATTCACGATGCATGTGCAACACGGTACAATCCGGAAGTTCATGAAAGCATCCGAAACATTACCCAATCCCTGGGCTATGAAATAAAAGAATTTGCCTATTCTAAAGAAAGAACAAAATGCTGTGGCTACGGTGGTTTGGTGTATTATGCAAATAAGGAACAGTCAAATGATTTTGTCAAGGATCGAATCAGTGAAAGCACTGAAGACATGCTTGTTTATTGTGCAATGTGCAAAGACTTGTTTGTTGAAGGCGGGAAAAGAACCTATCATATTCTGGATTTGATTTACGCAAAAGAGTTAGAGGCCGCAGGACTTAAAAAAATGCCGAGCTTTTCAGAAAGACATCATAATCGAGCAAAACTTAAGATTGATCTTCTTAGGGAAATATGGGGTGAAAAACAGACTATGGATTTAATAAATAAATACGATTTCAATTTAATTATTCCCGAAGATGTTCTGAAATTAATGGAAGACCGACATATCTTATTTGAAGATATCGAAAGTGTTGTTGATAATGCCAGAAAAAAGGAAGAATATTTTTTCAATCCCGAAACTAAAAATTACCTGTCACGATTAAGACTTGACAATGTTACCTACTGGGTAAGATATGAAGAACAAGAAAAAGACGTTATTATAAACAGCGTATATAGCCACCGAATGGAAGTAGTGGAGGAATCATAATGAATGGTGAAAATGAAAAGAATACACCTTGGGTATGTGGAAAATGTCACAATAAGCTGGAACTTCAAAAAGTGAAAGTCCTTTATTTGGGCGGCAGTTTTGAAGTTGAATTAATGAAATGTCCGGTATGTAATTATGTATTAATCACCGAGGATTTGGCTCTCGGAAAAATGTTGGATGTGGAAGAAGGACTGGAGAATAAATAGTGAATTCATGCAATGCTTATGAAAACCCCAATATGAAAGAAGTGACAGGGCAAACCCTGAGACCTGGGGGTTTTTCCTTAACAGAAAAGGCAGTGCAATTTTGTGGAATTTCCAGGGATGATATTGTACTTGATTTAGGCTGCGGTATGGGAGCTACAATCGAATACCTCTATGAAAAGCATCAGATCAAAGGGATAGGTCTAGATCCTTCTGAAAAATTATTGGCAATTGCACAAGAAAAAAGTGATGTTTTGGAGTTTGTTCTAGGAGCAGGAGACACCTTGCCTTTTGAAAAAGAGACGTTTAATTGTGTTTTCGCAGAATGTACTCTATCTCTGATGGACGATGTCAATGAAACCGCATCAGAGGTTTTTAGGGTATTAAAGGATGATGGATACTTTATTATTTCGGATGTGTATGCAAGAGCTCCTGAGAATATTAATGCTTTAAAAAACTATTCGTTTAACAGCTGTATGAGAGGGTTACATGATTTAGATGCGTTGAAAAATAGCCTCAAAAGTTGTGGTTATGAAATCCTCTTATTTAATGACTGCAGTGATTTGTTAAAAGAGTTATTGGTTAAAATTATCTTTTCATACGGCTCAATGGATGTCTTTTGGAGTAAGACAACCAACAATCAAGGATGTGTCAATGGCTGTGGGTTTCAAGAAATTTTGAAAGCCTGTAAGCCGGGATATTTTTTAATGATTGCAAAGAAAGGAGATAAAAAAAATGGATGAAACAGCTTATCGGATATTACAATTATCAATGGCAGGCTATTGCTGTACACAGATAATGTTACAAATGGCTCTTGAAGCCGAAGAAAAAGAAAATCCCGATTTAATAAGAGCCGTCAATGGGTTATGCAATGGGATTGGAAATAATCAAAAAACATGCGGTGTCATTATTGGCGGCATTGGAATACTCGGGCTTTATGCCGGCAAGGGAGAACTGCGGGAGTATCCAAAAGATGGCTATTCCTCAATGATTGATGAATTCATGGAGTGGTTTGAAGAAAGTTTTGAAAGTACGGATTGCATCGATCTTATTGGAGTTACCAAATTCACAGATGTAAACAGTGACCAGAGTTATATGGTGAAATGCGGGGATCATTTAGCAAAAAGCTACCTAAAAATTCAGGAAATATTAGGTTCACATGGTTACGAATTTGGATCAAGAGAAGAATAGGGAGGATTCAAACCCTTTATGAAGGCCATAGAAAAAACACCGATGGAAGATTGGATCACAAATAGGATTAACCCGTATTCTGGGAAGCTGTCCAGGGAAAACCTTGAGCAGTATCAGCTTGAAGCCCTTCAAAGAACCATTGGCCATGTTAAAAAAAATAGTGCCTTTTACAGGACATTGCTCAAAGATATTGACCCCGGGGACATTGAAAATTTAGATGCAATCAGCAAGTTGCCTTTTACCAATGCCGAGGATATCAGGCACCAAGGAAGTCGGATGATTTGCGTGAAACAGAGTGCCATTCATCGAATTGTTACCTTGGATACATCAGGTACCACCGGAATTCCCAAGAGAATCTATTTTTCAAAAGAAGACCAGGAGCTGACCATTGATTTTTTCCATTATGGCATGTCCACATTTACAGCCCCAGGAGACAAAGTTCTGGTGCTTTTGCCAGGCAAAACACCTGGAAGCATTGGTGATCTTTTAAAGATTGGACTTGCTCGAATGGGAGTGGAGGCTTTGATCTACGGTATTGTGGATGACACAGATGCGGTGATGGAGATTATTCTTAATCAGAAAATCAATGGTATTGTGGGAATCCCTCAACAAATTTTTGCATTAGCCCAGTCCCGGGGTTCTGAATTTGTAAAAGCGGCCGCAACCTTAAAATTTGTGCTTCTCAGTACGGACTATGTTTCACCATCCATTAGTGAAGCGATTGAAAAAAGTTGGGGTTGCCAGGTGTATGAGCATTATGGCATGACTGAAATGGGTTTAGGCGGCGGTGTTTTTTGCAAGGCATTAAAGGGGTATCATCTCAGGGAAGCAGATCTGTTTTTTGAGATTGTTAATCCTGAGACTGGAACACCAATACCAGATGGCGAATTTGGTGAAGTGGTTTTCTCTACACTAACAAGAACCGGCATGCCCTTGGTTCGATACAGAACAGGGGATATCAGCCGGTTTTTAACGTCACCCTGTGCTTGTGGAACTTTGCTTAAAACAATGGATCGTGTTTACCATCGGTTGACGGCTGCTGTAACGCTTGGAAATGGACAGAGTCTAGCAATGCCATTTCTTGAGGATCTTCTGTTTTCGGTTGAAGGTATCTTGGACTTTGAAGCAGAAATCACCGGTGCTAAAGCGGATGGTCAAAACCATCATACTCAGGAATGTTTAACCATTTCAATCACTACAAAAGGTGAACTGAAAAAAATCCGGCAGATGATTCAGCAAAAAATAATGAAGTCATTCCTAAAAGACTCGGTTTTATCAGATAGACTGAAAATAACAATAACGCAGCAAAATGTTAAAGAACCGGATATAAAAGCAATCAGGAAACGAAATCTTATTGATTCCCGAAAAAAACCAGTATCTGATAAAGTTTAGTTAAAAGCAAAAATTCAAAAGAAGTTAATTATTATGCAGATAAGAAGAACTGAGGGAGTAAAAAAACAGATGAATGAAAAAACAAAAAGCATTTGCCCGGTATGTCATAAAACGATTTCGGCGGTACGATTGCGTAAGGGTAATAAAATCTATTTACATAAGGAATGCGATCGTCATGGAAAATTTGAAGCATTGCTCTGGGACGAATCATCTAAAATCACAGGAGAAAATCGTTTGGACGAAATAGTAGACCCGGGCTCCGGGGAGCTTCTGGAATGGCAACACTGGAAGAATGAAGGGGTGAATACGGTTCCAACCGTTTTTGATACCAAAAGCAGTGAAGGATGCCCCCATGACTGTGGACTCTGCGAAAAACATGAGCAACAGGCTTGCTGTGTACTGATTGAAATTACTCAGAATTGCGATCAGAACTGCAACTATTGTTTTGCATCGGCCCACTCTTCCAAGGGAAAAACCCAGGATCTTTCCCTTGGGGAAATCAAAGAAATGTATGAATCCCTATTGGCTAAAAATACTGGCAGGGCTTTTAATATTCAACTTTCCGGAGGCGAGCCAACTCTGAGAGATGATCTCTCTGAGATCATCCAAATGGGAAAAGAATACGGGTTTCCCTATATTCAAGTGAACACCAACGGCAGAAGACTGGCCAAAGATCCATCCTATGCCAAAAAACTTCATGAAGCAGGTCTATCCTCTGTATTTCTTCAGTTTGATGGAACGGAAGAAGCGATTTATGAAAACATCAGAGGAAAGGCGTTACTGTCGTTAAAAGAAATGGCCATTAAGAACTGTGCGGATGCAGAACTTGGCATTGTATTGGTTGTTACCGTTGTTCCAGGGGTAAATGATCATAACCTGGGAGATATTCTCAGATTTGGCATTGAACAGCTTCCCTATGTCCGTGGCATCCATTTTCAGCCGGTTAGCTATTTTGGAAGATTTCCACATCAGCCCTTAGATGCAGATCGAATTACCATTCCGGAGTTAATTGGAAAGTTGGTGGTTCAGTCTGATAATAAGCTCAGGATAGATCAGTTTGTACCTTTGGAAACAGGGCATCCCATGTGTTCCTTCCATGGTAATTTTCTTATTATGGATGATGGCAGTCTTATCTCTCTCGCTTCTGATCCACAAAAATGCGGATGTGGTTACAATGAAGATTCCATTGAAAAAGCACGAAATTATATCGCGAAAAAATGGACGTATAAACTTAAACGGATATCCGAAGCAGTAAGTAAAGATTATGATTTTTCATCCTGGGACCACTTATTGGCAAAGATCCATTCTCATGGTTTCAGTATTACAGCCATGGCATTTCAGGATGCCTGGAATCTGGATCTTGATCGCCTACAAAAATGCCGAACCCAGGTGGCCACTAAAGAAAATAAATTGATCCCATTTTGCGCCTATAATATTTTACACAGGCCAACAAACTGATAAATAAGCATATTTAAAAGGAGTCTATAGAATGAAGGAAACATTATGAAAGAAAAAAAAATTGGGGCGATTATCCTTGCCGCTGGCTTATCTTCACGAATGGGGAATTTTAAAGCGTTGTTGCCATTTGACGGCATTCCAACACTCTCTTTTATTATCAGAACAGCAAAACTGGCAGGAATCCAAAACATTATAGTGGTCACAGGACATAATGCTGATCAGCTGGAAACTATTATAAAAGAAGAAAATGTCAAGGCCGCTTTTAATGAACATTATCAGGACGGTATGTTTACCTCGGTTCAAACTGGGGTGACAGCACTGGATTCAGATATGGATGCCTTTTTCTTATTGCCCGTGGATTATCCATTAATACCACCAAAAGTGTTGCTTGATTTAATGGCGCTTTACAGAAAAAATCCGGACTCTTTTTTTGTGCCCTGTTATCACGGGAAAAAAGGCCATCCCCCAATCTTTCCCATGACTATGGCAAAGAATATTCTCAGCAGTCAAGGTGAGGGAGGGCTTAAGGCAATAACCCGAAGCCATGAAGACCAAATGATTAAAGTTGAAACTGACTTTGAAGCCGTTGTGATGGATATGGATACACCAGAGGATTACAAAGAACTGGTGGCTTATTACAAAAAAAACCAGACGCCGGATGAAGCACTATGTCTGAAGACTTTGGAAAAACAGGGTACACCCATGCCAGTGCAGGACCATTGCAAAGCTGTTGCAGGTCTCGCCATGAAAATTACAGCAGAACTTAATAATCATGGGTTTGAATTGGATAAAAACCTGATTCAAAGTGCAGGACTTTTGCATGATATTGTAAGAAACAAACCAAAGCACTCCCATGCTGGAGCACTGATCGCAGAACAGAATGGCTGGTATAAAACCGCAGCATTAATCGAAAACCATATGTTTTATACAAAAGAAGGAGGTGTCTCTCCGATTACGGAACAGGATGTGTTGTGTCTTGCGGACAAACTATTCAAGGGGGATACTTTTATTACTTTAAATGATCGCAGGGTACCCATACTTAAAAGGTTTGAAGGGGATGCAACAGCACAGGAAAAGATTAATGAACGATTTCAAAAGGCAAATGAACTTTTGGATTTTATTTGCGGACTTTCCGGTAAATCAATTGAAGAGATTTGGCAGGCAACAGATTTAGTGGCTTTATCGAAACAGAAGAGACGGCTGTTTCTGATACGGCATGGTCACACTCAGAAACACCGAGAAAAAATATTCCTTGGACAAACTGATGTTGAGTTAAGCAGCCAAGGATTTTCAGATGCGGAAAATGCAGGAAAAAGATTACTGAAATTAATGCCATCAGCCACTAAGCTTTATACCAGTGATCTGAAACGAGCAAGGCAAACAGCTGATATTATTGTGCAAGAACTGCAAAAAGACGGTACGGTAAAAGAAATTATTCCTGTCCCGGAATTCAGAGAAATGAATCTTGGCTCCTGGGACGGTTTGTATATAAGTGAGATCAAAAAACAATTTCCAAAAGAGTATGAGGAGCGCGGGGTAAATCTGCTTTCTTTTAAAATTGACCAAAATTCGGAAAATTATTATGACCTGGGTTATCGTGTGATGAAACAGCTTAATAAGATTCTCGATGAGGAAAAAGAAAGGGACATTATCATCGTTGCCCATGCAGGAGTAATCGCAGTGATCCGTAACAGTCTGGAAGATCTGGAGCTTAAAGAGGCTGTGTTCACAAAACTTGAGAATGGCGGGATTTGCATCATAAATGTCTGAATAATAATAAAAAAGCAAAAAAATTGGTAAATGAAAGCAGGAGAAAATTATTCTGTAGGTTCAGACTTTTAATAGATTTATTCATCTGAAAGGAAGTAAAAAAATGGAAAATAGCTATTTTAAATTAGTCCAAGAATTGAAATCAAGAAATCAATTGGTAATGGTTACAAAACTTAAAAAAAATGATCGGGAAAATAAAGCGAGCATAGAAAAAAGCCTTTTTAATACTGATCAACTGGAGTTAAATGGAGTTAATGAAGAGTTAAAGAAACATGCGCTAAATGTTTTAAAAACGGGTTTACCAGAGATGATTCAAAGCCAGCAAAATGAAATAGAACTATATGAGCCGTTTTATTCAGAAGGCCGTCTTATTATTCTTGGTGGGGGACATATAGCAAAACCACTGGCGAAATACGGATCCGAAATTGGTTTTGAAGTAACCGTGGTGGATGACCGTCCATCCTTTGCAAATCCTGGCAGATTTCCAGAAGCCAGTGTGGTTCTCTGTGAAAGTTTTGAAAACTGTTTTAAAACATTGGAAGTGAATGCTTCGGATTATGTTGTGATTGTCACAAGAGGACATCGACACGATGCGGTATGCCTTAGACAGGTACTGGAATTGTCTCCTGAATACCTGGGCATGATTGGATCGAAGCGCCGAGTAAAGAGTTTAATGGAACTTCTCATTGAGGAAGGATTTGATCAAGATAAAATCAATCATGTGTGTGCGCCAATTGGTTTGGAAATAGGTGCGATTACTCCTGAAGAAATCGCAATATCAATTATTGCACAGGTGATCAGCAAAAAAAGACTCAATCAAACTTCCTTGCAAGCGACTAAAAAAAAGCAAAGATATCAATCCGATTTTGATTACGAAGTGCTGGAAAATTTGGTCAATGATACTGAAGAAAAGCGTGCTATTATTACGGTCGTATCGAAGAAAGGTTCTGTTCCAAGAGGCCCGGGAGCCAAGATGATTGTTTGGCCGGATGGTCGAATTTTAGGAAGTATCGGAGGAGGCTGCAGTGAGGCTGAAGTCATTCTGGTTGCCCGGGATCTCATTAATTCTGGAGGGTTTACCGTTGATAAAATCGATATGACCGGGTCCGTCGCCGAAGATGAAGGCATGGTTTGCGGTGGAATTATGGAAGTTTTAATAGAGGTATATCCAGGGTAACAGAAAAAGGAATTGTTAAAAAACCTATGAGGTCAGTTTTCAAAAATTGAGAACTGACCTTTATTTGTATACTTTTACAGCCATGGTTTTAAAAACAACATAAAGTGTTGTTCCTTTTTTTATGTTCATTTCTTCCAAGGATTTCATGGTAATCAAAGCTGTTATGGAAATACCAATATCCAGAACAACTTTTGCGCTGGTCCCTTTTTCGATAATTTGTGTGATAATACCTTTGTAGTTATTTCGTGCACTGCTGATAAATGTTTCTGTACTTAAGATAATGTCTTCCGGCCGAATATAAAATTTAACATCACCAGCCAAGTCGGTATTCACATGGATAGCAACATTTCCAACCTGTGCAAAGGTTTCGTCATTTTCAGAAATTATAGTTGCTTGAAAGCTGTTTTCTGAACCTTTAGATGTTAATAAATAGGTTTCAAATTGAGCCTCGGAAATACGGAGATGTTTTCCCAGGCGATGAGCATCAAGATCTCCCCGTTTAATCATTTCATAAACCGTGTTTTTTGTAATCTTAAGTTTTTTGCCAATTTCCTCTGGAGTGTATAAAATATCGTCCTTCATTTTATTTACCTTCTTTGCTAATTCTCTTTATATTTGTAAAAATAATAGTTTCAAACAGGAAGAGTGATAGGATGAAATATTCCTGGTTCGACGCATCATCTGACCGTGTTTTTTTGATAAACATAGACTAATTAAATTTGACTTTAATTATAACATTATGTATAATTAAAAACAATAAATCATTTTAAAACATGATAAAACAGTATAAAAAGAAATGAAAGAGGAGAAAAAATGAAGCTGCTTAAAAGAGGAATTATTCTATTGGCGATGTTGGCAATTGTTTTTGCAATGACTGGTTGTCAAACCAGCACCACTCCCAGCGATACCAGTTCTAAACTAAGTGGAGATATCACAGTATCTGCCGCAGCAAGCTTAAAAGATGCTATGACAGAAATCAAAGCTTTGTATTTAGCGAAAGAACCAAATACAAACTTGATCGTTAACTTTGGAGCATCAGGATCATTGTCACAGCAAATACAACAAGGTGCAGCAGTTGATGTCTTTGTTTCTGCATCAACCAAAGACATGACGACAGTAAAAGATGCTGAGTTGTTGGACAATACGACTTTGAAAAATTTACTTGGCAATGAAGTGGTTCTGGTTGTACCAAAAGATTCGACGACTACAATCACAGATTTTACTCAGGTGGTTGATCCTTCCATAACAAAACTTGGTTTGGGAGAGCCAACTACGGTTCCTGCCGGTCAATATGCTGTAGATGTTTTTACTTACCTAAATGTAATGGATCAAATAACCGACAAAATAGTATATGGTAAAGATGTTAAAGAAGTGTTAACATGGGTAGAAACAGGGAACGTTGATGCAGGTGTTGTTTATTCCACAGATGCAAAAGCATCAAGCGCAGTAAAAGTGGTTGCTACTGCCCCAGCAGATTCCCATAAACCAATTATTTATCCTGCAGCCATAATAAAAGCAAGTAAAAATCCAGAAGCTGCGAAAGATTTCAATGATTTTTTAAGCAGTGATGCTGCAAAAGCAATTTTCACAAAATATGGTTTTACTGCCCTATAGATTAGAATGGAGTGAATACTATCAATTTCGATTTATCCCCAGCATGGATTTCTATAAAGGTTACGCTTACTGCCACTACTATCATATTTTTCATAGGACTTGCAACTGCCTGGCGTATGACAAATTATAAAGGTAAATGGAAAGGTTTGATTGATGGCATTTTGACATTACCCCTTGTACTGCCGCCAACAGTTGCTGGGTTTGCTATTTTGCTATTGATCGGTAAAAATGGCCCAATTGGTAATTTTTTAGAGATATTTGGTGTAAATATTATTTTTTCCTGGTATGCAGCCGTTATTGCTGCCATTGTTGTTGCGTTCCCATTGATGTATAAAACATCAATGGGAGCTTTTGAACAAATTGATTCAAATATTTTAAGTGCAGCTAGAACCTTGGGCGCTTCGGAGTGGAAGGTTTTTTGGCGTGTGGCGGTTCCGGTGGCATGGCCTGGAATAGCCGCTGCAACTGCACTGACCTTTGCAAGATGCTTGGGAGAATTCGGCGCAACATTAATGGTTGCCGGAAGTATTCCAGGTAAAACAGAAACCATTCCCATTGCCATATATTTTGCTACTCAGGGTGGAGAAATGCAGGTTGCTCTCATATGGGTATTGATTATTTTTGCCATTTCACTCACTGTTATTGTATTTATGAACTATTGGAATAGTTATAAAACCAAACAGCGGTTTGGTGCCGGGGAGTGATAAAATGGAATTTTATGTAGATATACAAAAGAAGTTTCAAGGATTCAAACTTGATGTTCAGTTAAAATCCCAATATGATATTATTGGGATTTTAGGGGCTTCAGGATCTGGAAAAAGCATGCTGCTGCGTTGTATTTCAGGATTGGTGAAACCAGATAAAGGCAAAATTATTATTAATGGTAAAACATTTTTTGACTCGGATAAAAAAATCAATTTATCCATGCGTGATCGAAAGGTTGGCTTTTTATTCCAAAATTATGCGCTTTTTCCGAATATGACCATTGAAGAAAACATTGCTTTTGGGTTGGATAAATTGCCGAAACAGGATCGAAAGCATAAAGTTGCGGGATTATTGGAAAAGTATCATTTAGAAAATATTGAAAAGCGTTTCCCGGCACAAATTTCAGGAGGACAACAACAACGTGTTGCCCTTGCAAGAGCAGTGGCATATGAACCGGATATTTTATTGTTGGATGAACCCTTTTCTGCACTGGATGTACACCTTCGAAATCACATGATGCGGGAAATGTCAGAATCCTTAAAAGAGTTTCAGGGCATGACTCTATTTGTGACCCATAACAGAGAAGAAGCCTACCGGCTTTGTGACCATATAGCGGTTTTCAACGCCGGCAAAGTTGAGGTGTTTGGTGAGAAAAATGAGTTGTTTCAACGACCAGCATCACTGGAAACAGCAAAAATTACCGGATGTAAAAATATTGCAAAAGCAATAAGGCTAACGGAAAATACAATTGATGTTCCGTCTTGGGGTATTCAGATAAAAACCAGTATGAAGATTAAGCATGAAAATGGTTATGTTGGAATACGAGCTAATCACTTAAAGATAGTAGCGGATGATACAAAAGAAAATTGTTATAAAGCATTTATAGCCGATGAAAGTGATGGACCATTTCGGATATCATTGTACCTGAAAATTGGTTCGAAACCTGAAAAACTCGATGATTTTCATATTCAATGCGAAATGAGTAAGGAACAACGAGAAACGATCAAAAACAGGACAGAGACACTATATTTATATATGAATCCTGAGCATGTCTTTTTTTGTTTATAAGTAAATGAATCAAATGATGGATCTAAGATCTCTGATAGTAAAAATGCTCCTGATGGGTACCCATCAGGAGCATTTCTTATTTTGTAAATATTCAATTATTATTTAATCAACCATAACCATAACAGAGGAAGATTTAATGACTGCAGTAGCGGTGCTACCGACAGCAAGACCAAGTTCTTTTACAGACGCGATAGTAATACTAGAAGTAATCACATTACCACCACCAATATCGATTGTAACAATTGCATTTACAGCACCTTCATTAATACTAACAACTTTTCCTTTGAATTGATTTCTTGCGCTTAATTTCATTCTTTACCTCCTATTAATGTATTTTTTAAAATTATATACCCAAAAACTTAAATGATTCTTTGAAAATCTCTTAAATTTAAGGTGAATCAAAGGAAAGAGGATTATGCCACTTCATTCCTTTAATCACTGCGTATTTTAAGTTGTATACATTTTTCATAATTAATCAGTCTTTCTTCTTTCTATTTAGCTTAGTTCAACCATAAAAGAAGAATCAGTGGCAAGTCAAGTAAATAGAAAAGTGAAAAATATTTGAGACAGAAAAACCTGATAATATGTGATTTGACACTCGGAAAAAGGGATGTTATAATTATGCATACATAGCAAAACATAAATAAACGTGACAAAACATAACAAAATAACGGCTTGCGCTTTAAGACGGTTTATCCATGATCTGGAAAGAGATTTCACATATTGGAGGTGGTCTGAATGAAAAATAATCAGCCAAAAAATGATGTATGGATGTTAAAAGATTCTAATGCAGAATCTCTGAATTATGAAGAAATATATAAGTTTGACTTTTCCTATGTTTCCAGTGAAGAAATAAAGGAAGTTCTAAAAGTATATGTCTGGATGAATTACAAGACCAAAAATAAAACCACGCAATCATTATATGCTGAAATATTAAAATTTAAGCATTTCAATGATTTTGCAGTGAATAGAAATATTACCAGATTGATAGATCTAACTGAAGAAGATATAGCTGACTTTGTATCTTATCTCAAAACCAATATATCAGAGTTGACAAAGAAACCATTTGCATTTCAGTACCAGAAGAAGTTGTTAACGGTTATAAAATCAATTATTTATTGGTGTCAGGCTCAGAATCCTGCAACAGTACCGGACAAAGAAATATTTACAGATAATGAGTATACCGGAGTTAATCGGAAGCTTGAAATAGAATACATTCCAGATGATGTGTTGGCACAAATTAATAATGCTCTGATAAAAGAAGAGAATCCATATATCAAGTATGGTGTCGTTATTTTAGAATCCACAGGTATGCGTCTCGGAGAACTTTTGAAGCTGAGCATCCACTGTATCAAGCCTCATTTAATCAGTGGATATACAATCTCAGGGTTTGAACAAAAAAAACGTAAAGAAAGACCACCAATGCCGGTTTCAAATGAGTGTGTCGTTGCAGTTGAAAAACTGTTGGAATGCACCAGGGAATTAAGAGCTCAGGCCAATGAGAGTATGAAAGATCTTCTTTATATTGATACAATCAAAAGAGCGAACAAATATGAAAATAATATTGGGGAAATAGGTGTTGTAAAATATTCGACACTTAAGTGGTGGTTTCAGTGTTTCATTAGAGAAAATAAAATCATGAATTCCAAAGGGGAGTTATATAACCTAACTTACCATCAGTTCAAACGGACACTGGGGATGGATATGCTTTCGGAAGTCAAAAATATTAAAGTGATACAGGATGTATTAGGGGATAAAAATCTGCTTAATACAAAACCTGTCACTGCTGATAAAAAAGATAAAGAATCTGACCGGAAATTCAAGGGTATTAGAATCCTTAGAAATATCAATCAAATCGATGCAAGTATTATTGATAATCCCGTTGAATTGGAATGGTTCAGGGCAAATAATGACAAATGTATTACTGGATTAAGTGATGGTTATTGTACAAAGCCTTCCAAAAATGGTGAAATTTGTGATAGATTGTTAAAGCGAAAAAAATGTTATACCTGCAGTGGTTACATAACGACTCCTGAGTATTTAGAAGCTCACAAAAACCATTTAAACGTACTTGAAAAACAGTTGAAATACAATATCTATGGAGACCACTATGTTGAGCATTTTATGCCAACCATGGAGGTGTTAAAAGCAATCATCAGTAAATTGGAGGACATGCGAGATGGCAGATACTAATTTTGAATTACCATTAATAGATAGCACTACAGATCTAAACAATATTTATATTGGTGAATCGTTATTTAGTGATGATGTTTGGGATTTAGGGGCATTCAATACTGAAAAAGCAAAGTTGAAAAATAATAATAAATTAAGGTTTGCGTATATCACTAATGAAAATATGAAACGAATCGTAAAATTATATGCATATCATAAGCTCGGGGAGATAAAACCCCAGTCAATTAGAAATTATATAAACGGAGCTTTACCCAAATTCATTGAATATTGTGACCTTAAAGGGATTACTAGTTTTAGCAAGGTTACAAAAGATGATTTTCTTGATTTCGCCGAGTGGATGAGAGAAAAAAAGAAAGTGACGCAAAGAACTGTTTGGTCGGTAGCTCACGTCGTCAAAGATATCATCAAGATTGGCCAGGTAAAAGGCTGGGATGTACCACAGATCGACATTTTTGAAGATCTGAAAAGGCAGGACCTATGGAATACACAAAAGAAAAAGCGTAGAAATAAAACAAAGCCTATTCCTGAGGATATACTAAATAAAATAATATATCATGCAGTTCACGATGAAAAGGACCTAATAACAAAGACGGTGATCATCATTCAAAGCCAAACAGGACTTGGTATCAACGAAGTTTTATCCATTAAAAAAGGGTGCGTGAATATCACTTCAGACAGATATGATTATATGGAGGTTCCCTTTTACAAAAAAGAAAAAGATGAACCGGTAATGCAAAAGGTGTTTATCACGAAGCTCGTTAAAGATGCTATTATTGAACTGGAAAAAACGGCGGAAATTCTTAGAAAAGAAAGAGAATCAAAGTATATGTTTTTACTTCGCCATGAGGGAACCAGAGGTCTTTATACTAATGCGTGGAACAAGAATAAACTAACGGCTTTTATTAAGAGATGGGATATTAGAAATAGCAAAGGGCAGCTATATCCATTAAAATCATATCAGTTCAGGGCAACTTTTATTCGAGATATGATTCTTCGGAAATATTCGATTATAACTATCCCGAAGCAGCAATCCCAACCATTGATTGAAATGAATACACCTTATCTTGATATCCAGGAAAAGGAAGTAAAAGAAATCTACGCTGAATTAATGTTTAGTCCGGATTCAAAGATTGTGGGATTTAGGTCACCGGAAATTAATGAAATATTGAATGATTTATTTCGAAATAAGACAAAAGAAGATATTGAACAGGCAGTATCAGATTTATCAAAATCAATGAGCTTTAAAACCCTTCCAACAGGTGTATGTCTATATGATTTTGGCCGTGGTAACTGTAAAGATGGAGATGGATGCTTTATTTACGACTGTCCGAATTACATTACAGAGGTGAGATTTCACCCTATCCTAAAGAATGAATTGGACCTTGTGAAAAAGGAAATGACAAGATTAAAGAAACTTGGACAGGAACCTGCCTGGCAAGTCCAAGCTGTAAAGTATAAGGTTCTTCAACCATTGGTAGACAGTTTGGAGTTTCAAATAGTTGGCAAAGAAAGTATTTGATAAACAGGTAACTGAATTAAAATTAGCGTTGATAATATCTCCCTTTTTAGAGTCAGCTTTCTTGAAATATGATGGCTTTTTTGACATTAATAGAAAAAAAAGTTTGCCTCTTTTTGTTTTGGGTATATAATGAACATGCTAGATAGAGCAAATATTTCAGAAAAGAAGGAGAATATTTATGAAGACGAAAGTAATTTTGGTATCGTTAATTGTACTTGTAACCTTGTTGGCAGGTTGTTCTCAGGCTCCAGCAACAACCGAAAAAGAAACGAGCACTGAAACGAAAACAGACGTGGTAACCACAGCCTCATTAGTCAATACTGAAGCTGCATTTCAAAATGCTATTAGCGCAGAAGGCACATGGATTATTGCAACAACAAAAGATTTAACATTTGATCAGGGTCTCGTACTTGATGGTACATTTTTAAATGGCAAAAAAGATGCTAATGGCGCAGATGTTACCCAGCGTAAAATTGCAGCTTACACTCAGGATGCTAATAAAAATGTGACTGCCAGATTCGTTATTACAGCACCAACATTAACGATTAATAGTCCGGAAGCAAGTTTTGAACATGGAACTTTTGTAGGTGATATTTACGTTAATGCAATTGATTTCCAATTAAAAGATGCTAAAGTAGAAGGAAATATTTATTTTAATACGCCAGAAGCACAAGCTTCATTCAAAATGGATGCCACAAGCTCAGTTACCGGAGTTCAGGAATTAAGTCCTGACGCAACAGTTTAAAATTTCATAATAAAATTTTGAAAACCTCTAAATTGAAGCTTAATTACATCATCATCAATTTAGAGGTTTTTATTTTAGAAAATACAAAAGGCTGTCACTTGTATTTGGTTGGTTTTTAATTAGATTGATTATTACTAATGCAGGTTTCATAACTGTTATTATAGTTAGTATTTTATAAAAATATAAATGAGTCATACTCCGGAGGTTAATAATGGAAAAGAACATTGTCGTTTTAGGTGCCGGATATTCTGGCATTTTAATTGCAAAAAAACTTGCAAAACGCTTAAAAAAGCAAACAGATGTGAAGATAACTTTAATTGATAAAAAAAGCTATCATACTATGCTTACCGAGTTACACGAGGTTGCAGCGAATCGCGTGGAAGAAGACAGTATCAGAATAAGTATAAAACGTATTTTTGAAGGCCGAAAAGTTGATATAAAAATTGATACCATTACAGATATCGATTATGATAATAAAACTTTAACTGGGAAAAACACCAGCTATCACTATGATTATCTTGTCCTCGCTTCAGGTTCACGCCCAACATTTTTTGGGGTGCCCGGTGCCGAGGAATTTTCATATAAACTATGGTCCTATGAAGATGCTGTTAAGATTAAAGGGCATATTTTCGATATGTTCACCAAAGCTTTACAGGAAACAGATCCAAAGGAAAAACAGAAACTTCTTAGCTTTCATGTTTTAGGGGCTGGATTTACCGGTGTTGAAATGGTCGGTGAACTTGCTGAATGGATTCCAATTCTCTGTGAAGAATTTGAAATTGATCGTGAAATGGTGCAAATTACCATTGTTGATATATTGGATAGAGTAGTTCCGAATTTATCTGAAAAGCTCTCGGAAAAAGCAAAGAGACGATTAGAAAAAATGGGCGTAACCGTCATGTTAAAAACTGCGGTTGAGGCCATTGGTGAAAATTTTATAGGCCTAAAACAAGGTGAAAAACATATCAAGCTTGAAACAAAAACTGTGATATGGACTGCCGGCATCGAAAGTTCGGAAATCGCCAAGAAATCAGTTCAATTGGAGCAGGTTGGGAGAGCTCGGATTAAAACCGATGAATTTTTACAGGCTGAAGGTCGAAGTGATGTGTTTATTGCAGGGGATAATATGTATTTCATTCCAGAAGGACAGAAACTCCCTGTGCCCCAAATGGTTGAAAACTGTGAACAATCATCTGCAACCGTAGCCCATAATTTATCCAGTGCCATCACTGGTGAAGGAAAAATGGAAAAATACAATCCTAAGTTCCATGGCGTTATGGTCAGTATTGGTGGGCGTTATGGCATTTCTTATGTTGGTACTCAAAATAAGAAATTCGCGTTGCCCTCATTTCTCTCACAATTCGTAAAGCATTTTATAAATATCATTTATTTTATTCAAATTCTAGGATGGAATAAAGTCTTTAGTTATATGAGACATGAGTTTTTTACCATCAGAAATCGTCGTAGCTTTGTCGGCGGGCATTTTTCAAACCGAACCCCTAGCTTTTTATTAGTGCCACTTCGCGTTTTTTTAGGTGCGTTCTGGATATATGAAGGCGTAAAAAAAATAAACGATGGCTGGCTTCAATCGCCAAAGCTTACCGTGTTCTTTAAGGGCGCAAATGATTTATTTAACCAAATTATAACTGTCCCTCATGGAAGTGAGGCAGTTTCCAGTGCCACAGTAGCAACTGGCGCACCTGCAGCAGCCGGTAACTTAATTCTTAATTGGAATATCTTAGGCCTCTTCAATGTCATTGTGATCCATACCACGGATATAGCAATCAAACTTCAAGTCGGGTTAATGGATTGGTTTAATAACACATTTATCTTAAGTAGTGGCGATTCAGAAGTGTTTTTTCAGTCAGTAATCGTCTATTCTGAAATAATTGTGGGGATACTTTTACTGTTAGGACTATTTACAACCGTATCAGCCCTTTACTCAATTGTCCTTGAAGGTTTATTCGTTTCAACAACAGGACTATACCTAAGCACATGGTGGATGGCTTTTGCAGCGATCGCTCTTATTATTGGAGGAGGAAGAGTTTTCGGCCTTGATTATTATGTGATGCCATGGTTGAAAAAGCATTACAAGAATCTAAAAATTGTCCGGAAACTTTATTTATACAATGATTGATCATAATTCATCCGAAAAAATTGAATATAAACGTTCACTGGAAGCAGTGAACGTTTTGATTAAAGAGAGTTTATTGCAAACAGACGAAATATTTTTAGAAATTATGCAACATTTAACCCAGGAAAGCGGCAAAAATTTAAGGGCAAAGTTGTTGCTGGTGACTTCCACTGACGAGGGCGGTTTTGTTTCAGAGAACGCTGTGGTTGCAGCAGCAGCTTTGGAAATATTACACCTTGCTACTCTAGTTCATGATGACATTATTGATGAGGCCCAGACACGACGAGGTCAATTAAGTGTTCAAAGCCGATTTGGAAAAAAGCAGGCGGTGATTTGCGGCGATTACCTATTTTGCAAATGCTTTTCAATGGTATCGGAAATATCAGCAGAATATCCTGATAAGCTAAAAGAATTTTCAAGTGCAATGACAAAAATCTGTTTAGGGGAGTTACAACAATTCAAACACAATGCAGATACTGACTTAAGCGTTCAAAACTACCTTAAAATAATTGCCGGAAAAACTTCTGCTCTTTTTTCATTGGCAATGTACTCCGGAGCGGTCTTAAGCGGTGACTCCGAAAAAGACTCGCGTTTTATGGCACGAATAGGGTTCAAAATGGGAATGATCTTTCAAATTTTAGATGATTGCGCTGATTATGAAGGGAATTTTGAAGTTGCCAAGAAATCAGTCGAACATGACCTTGCCGAAGATGTCATAACACTACCTCTTATTTATGCATTTTTTAAAAATCCTGAACTTAAAGCTCGGATTAAAGATCAGCAATTATCAATACCAGAGCTTAACGACATCATAACCGAGGTAAAAAATCTTGGTGGCGTATCAATGGCCTTGGAATTGGCTGAAAAATATTATATCAAAACAAAAAAAATGATTGAGTCTTTGCCCGATCAAAAGAAACGATCGGAAATAAGTGAGATACTCGAAAAAATTTGGAAAGGTGCACATTAAGAGGTGATGCTCATAGTAAAGCGATTTTTAAAATACGTAGAGATACAAACGAAAATTGCAAGTTTGTTACCTTTCTTACTTGGATTATTCTATGTTCTTTATGTCTATGGACAGTTTAGTCTAGTCAATACAGCGCTTTTTTTCACTTCCATGCTGTTCTTTGATATGGCTACCACAGCCCTGAATAATTATATCGATATAAAAACAAATGGTAAGAAGCTGCAGTTTTCAAAAAAAAATGCAAAACGGATATTTTTCATTTTACTGATTATCGCAATACTGGCAGGGATTTTACTTGTTTTAAATACCAGCCTTATCGTCCTGTTTTGTGGAGGTCTTTGTTTTACCGTCGGGATATTCTATACCTTTGGGCCCGCTCCTATTTCACGGATGCCCTTGGGTGAGATTTTCTCAGGTTTTTTTATGGGCTTTTTTATTCCGTTTTTAGTTGTCTTTATCAATGCACCAGGAGACAGCCTGGTTTATTTCTTTTTAAATAACTGGATATTACAGCTTTGGTTTAATTTGGCAGATTTATTTAAGCTTGGCATTATTACCATACCGGCAATTTGCGGCATTGCAAATATAATGCTGGCCAATAATATTTGTGATGTTGAGGAGGACATTAAAGTTAACCGCTTTACTTTACCTTATTACATTGGAAATCAAAATGCATTAAACCTTTTTGCAGGTTTGTATTATTTGGGATTTGCAGCGATCATCGTCATTGCGCTTCTGAAAATATTGCCAATTTATGTGCTTTTTGTTTTGGTTGCTTTAATCATCGTTCAAAAAAATATTGTGGTATTTAGAAAGCAGCAGTTAAAAGAAAAAACCTTTGCACTGAGTGTTCAAAATTTAGTGCTTACTTTACTGCCACTTATCATCGTTATGGTTTTTGCTGGAATATTTCGTTAGTTATTTTGAAAATTGAAGAACAAAAATAAATGTTGTTGTCATATTTCCAAAAAAGAATAAATAAGTCTTTTTATTTGGTGTTTTTCGGATGGAATCAGGGTATAACAAAGAAGTAAGGGATAGAGGAAATTATTGTGAAAAATAATGAATGATAGAAAACTGATTCATAAGCATTTATTATTTATTGAATGAAATTTTTCATGGATGTTTTAATGTAATCGTTGACATAATATTTATCTTTTAAATTTGATTAATAATTTGGAGGGAAAATCTATGATATCAAGTATGTTGATGGAAAAAGTTAAAAATGTTAAAAAAATTTCGCTGGATATTAGGCCGGAAATTATCGAGTCTTGGATGAGATGTGAAAATATGAAGGTTGATATTGGAGACGGTATAGGTAGTAGTATTTCTGCGGAAGAGCTTAAAAGGTGCCTTGAACGGAAAAAAGAACTCCTTAGTATTGCAAGACCGGTTATGGAAGACATATTTGAGATCATTAAAAAAACAAGCTACAGTGTGGTATTGACAGACGAAAACAGTGTTTTGATGGATATCATAATAAATAAAGACATCGAAGAAAACCATGAAAATTTAAATTTTATAAAAGGCACTTTGTGGGATGAAAAAAATGTGGGAACAAATGCAATCGGAACCTGTCTGGCAATGGATAAGCCGATTCAGATTATTGGGGAAGAACACTATTGCACAAGTCATTATGGGTGGACTTGTTCGGCAGCACCCATTCACGACACAAAAGGGCGGATCATAGGTTGTCTTGATTTGTCCGGAAGGGCAGAGGATGTCCATACCCATACTTACGGTATCGTTGTTTGGGCAGCTAAGAATATTGAAAAACAACTTGCAATACTCGAGTCCTACCGGCTTATGGATGTTGCCCTGGATTCGATATTGAACGGCTTAATGATCCTTGATACGGATCTCAAAATTCAAAAGATTAATAATAAAATTCCGGAGCTATTCCAGATGGATAAAGAGGAAATATATAAGATTGATATGAATAAGGTGATGAAAGATGTTGATATTGTTAACAACATCTTTATCAATAAGCACAAATTTAGATTTTCGGATATTACACTCTTAATTGGTCATAAGAAAATCGACTGCTTTCTTGATATTACACCGATTGTTTTTAATGACAAAGTAATGGGTGCAGTGCTGATCATAAGAGAAACCAAGCAGGTGAGAAAAGAAATTAATAAATTGGCTGGATTTAGAGCAAATTATACATTTGATAAAATCATTACTAAAAATAACAAAATGATTGAACTCATCAATACTGCAAAAAAAATTTCAAAGACAAACTGTTCAGTACTCATTGAAGGCGAAAGCGGAACGGGAAAAGAGTTGTTTGCCCAATCGATACATAATGAAAGTCATCGAAGTAATGGACCGTTCATTGCAATAAACTGTGCTGCAATACCCAAAGAACTCATAGAGAGTGAATTATTTGGATATGAGAGCGGATCTTTTACCGGAGCCCTTAAAGGTGGAATGCCGGGAAAATTTGAAATGGCTAATGGTGGAACATTATTCCTTGATGAGGTAGGTGAGATCCCTTTGGAATTTCAACCGAAGCTATTGAGAGTTCTGGATAACAATACCGTGATGCGTATTGGGGGAAGCTACGAACGCGAGTTGGATGTTAGAATCATCTCTGCTACGAATCGGAATCTTTTGAATGAAATGTCAAAAATGGCATTCAGACAGGATCTTTATTTTAGACTTAATGTTATCAATTTGAGGTTATTGCCTCTAAAAAGAAGAAAAGAAGATATTATCGAACTTGGAAGATATTTTTTAGTGCAACTCAATCAGGAGAACAACGGAATTAACAAACAATTCAGTGAATTATTTGAGGAAAAACTCTTGGAATATGATTGGGAGGGAAACGTAAGGGAACTTAAGAATATTGTACAGAGAGCCTATTATCTCTCAGCTGGGGGAATCATTGACAATATAGGATTATTGAGTAAAATTCAGGAGAAGACATCAGTCACAGAAGAAAAAGAAGCTGAAAGTTTCAAAGACTTGGAGAAAAATAGCATAGAACATGCTCTTTTTGCAAATAAGGGAAATGCTGTTAAAGCAGCCGAAGATCTTTGCATCAGCAAAGCAACGATTTACAGAAAAATAAAGGCATATTGCATCAATGCACGCTGAGAATGAAAAAGTAAGATTTTAGAATCTGCACCCAAAGATCAGGTGCAGATTCTTTTTTATGAGAGTTTATTCTCAAAATAAGACTGTGTTTATCATATTGAGAAAGAATTGTGATACTTATGGCAGATAAAAGAGTGAAAGAAGCAAAGAACCCTTAGATAAAGCCATTTTCGGATTTATTTTTCAAATATGGTTTTTTGGCACGGAATTTGCGGCACTGTAATAAGAAAGAACATTTTTAAAGGGGGTCGGAAAAGTACTGGAATTTGCAATTGGTTTTTATTAAATAATCAAATAAGGAGAGGTAAAAATGAAAGCAGCAGTATGGTATGGAAAAAAAGATGTTAGAGTTATGGATGTTCCTGAACCAGAACTTCCAGGCAAAGATTTTGTAAAAATTAAAGTTGAATGGTGTGGAATTTGCGGTTCTGATTTACATGAGTATCTTGCAGGACCAATCTTTATACCAACTACTACACCACATCCGTTAACAGGTGGAACAGCACCAATCACTCTTGGTCATGAGTTTGCCGGAACGATTGTGGAAGTCGGTTCCGATGTTAAAGGGTTTAAAGTAGGCGATCGAGTCGCTCCGGATGCTTGTTGGGTATGCCATGAATGCAATCCTTGTAAATTAGGCATGTACAACGTTTGCGAAAAACTGGCATTTACAGGCTTAATGGTGGATGGTGCCTTTGCAGAATTCGTCGTCGTTCCAGATTATACTTTATATAAGATGCCAGATAATATGTCATTTGAAGCAGGTGCATTAATTGAACCACTTTCAGTTGGAATTCATGCAGTACGTTCAGGACCCCTCATTGAAGGTGAAAGTGTTGTAATCTTCGGAGCAGGAACCATTGGTCTATGTACCCTTCTCGCTGCCAGAGCAGCTGGAGCTGGAAAAATTTACGTAGTAGAAGTTGCAAAAGCAAGAAAAGAATTTGCAGCGAAAATGGGAGCTCATGAAGTTTTAGACCCAACTGAAATCGATATTAAAGCAAGAATATTAGAACTCACAGACGGTATTGGCCCAGATGTTGTCTTCGAATGTATCGGAAGTGACAAGGTAACGCCTACTGCGATTGAAGTTGCCAGAACCGGTGGCAAAATTATACTCAGCGGAATTTACGAAAAAGAAACGAGTATTCAGGTTAACTCCATCGTATTCACAGATAAGACTATTATTGGTTCATTAGCCTATGCAGGAGATTTTAAAACTGCCATTGATTTAGTTTCTGATGGACGTATTGATATATCACCATTAGTGACAGGCCGAATCGGCATTGATGATATTATCGAAAAAGGCTTTGAAGAACTCGTTAACAGAAAAGACCAGAATGTTAAAATTATTGTAAAACCATATTAATAATAAAAGGAGATAAATTCTAATGAAACCGGTATTTACGAATTTGTTACAGGTAGGGATTGTTGTAAAAGATCTGGATGCCACGGTTAAGACCTATGCGGATAAATATGGGATAGGTCCCTGGAAAATTTATGAGTTTAACAAGGACACCGTTGCGGACATGAGTGTTGGCGGTAAGCGTGTTGATTATTCGATGCGGCTGGCGCTTGCGAATATTGGAACTGTGCAATGGGAACTGATTGAACCCTTGGATGACATCAGCGATTACGCACGATTTTTGAAGGAACATGGCGAAGGGATCCATCATGTAGCCATGGATACTGAATCTTACGCAGATGCCTTGGAATTTTGCGATAAAAATGATTTAGGGCCACTACAGTATGGTTATTGGGGAAAGAACTTCCACTATGATTACAGGGAAACCCGTGATGATCTCAAATGCATTGTTGAGCTTTATGGCCCCGAAGAAAGTTTTGAATGGCCGGAACCAGTGTCTGTCTATCCTGAATAAATTATAATCAGAAAATAGTTACTATCTGTTATCTGAAAATGATGCTTTGTTCGGATGAATAAGTTTGCTTCATAAAGACAACGGACATAAAACTTGTGTCTTTAAATAGAAAGTATTTTGAGACTATTTTCTCAGAATGAGACTATTTTCTCATTTAGAGAAAGCATTTTGAGACTGATAATGTCAATGCGAGCGGACTTTACAAATAACTGTGATAAAATCACACTTTGAATTACTTTTCAAAACAAAAAAAAATTGGCACGAAATATGCATAACCAATACATAAAGAATAAAATTAGGGAGGTTTAGTAGTGGCACTAAAAGCAGCGTTTATTTTTATTGCACCAAATGCCGATCCTGCCAACCACAGGTCTGTCATTGAAACGGAACAGGTGACTTTGATCACCGTTGGGGTCCAGAGCTATGAAAGTGCTGTTGAAGAAGCAGTGAAACTATCCGAAGATGGTGTGGTTGCGATTGAACTGTGCGGTGGATTTGGACTCAATGGCGCCGCAATGATCAGTAATGCTGTAAAAGGCAAAGCAGTTGTAGGCGTTGTAAGGTTTGATGTTCATCCGGGTCTTGATAACAAGAGCGGTGACGAAATTTTTATGAAGTAACCGGTAGTTAAAATTGGTTGTTGAAATTGTGAGCATATAAAAAAAGGAGGAAATATTTTGAAACTATCAAATGAAAATATCATTGAAATGTATACCAAGATGATTAAGATTCGGAAGTTTGAAAACAGAGCCATGAATCTTTTTGCTGAAGGTCAAATCGGGGGATTTGTTCACCTGTATATCGGTGAAGAAGCGGTGGCAACCGGGGTCTGCTCCAGTTTGCGACCGGATGACTGCATTACCAGCACCCACCGTGGACATGGGCACATCATTGCCAAAGGCGGCGACTTGAAGTACATGATGGCGGAACTTTTCGGAAAAGAAACCGGCTACTGTAAAGGTAAAGGCGGGTCCATGCACATTGCCGATGCCACCAAAGGCATCCTCGGTGCCAATGGGATCGTTGGCGCCGGCCAAAACATCGCGTGTGGAGCTGGCCTGGCATTTCAGTACAAGGGAACCGACCAGGTCTGTGCCTGTTTCTTCGGCGATGCATCCACCAACCAGAGTACCTTCCATGAAGGTCTGAATCTGGCCAGTACCTGGAAGCTGCCGGTGGTGTTTGTGTGCGAAAACAATGGTTACGGGATTTCCGTGAGCCAGGCAAAACATCAGAATATCACGGATATTTCCCAACGGGCGGTTGCCTACAATATTCCCGGGATTACCGTTGATGGAAACGATGTTTTTGCAGTCTATGAAGCCGTGAATGAAGCCGTGGCCAGAGCCAGAAAAGGCCAGGGACCAACCCTGATCGAATGCAAAACCTACCGTTGGCGCGGTCACTTTGAAGGCGATCCGACCGTATACCGACCACCGGGAGAATTGGAACAGTGGAAGAAAAAAGATCCGATTCCCAGAGTGGAAAAATACATGCTTGAGAATAACGTCATGACCCAGGCGGAAGTGGATAAACTCAATGGAACCATCGACGCATTGGTGGAAGAAGCCGTCGATTTTGCGCTGGCAAGCAAAATGCCGGACGTGTCATCGGCTGTGGAAGATGTTTATACCGATATAGTAGAGGAGGGACGATCAAGATGAGAGAGCTCACTTATGGTCAAGGAATCAAAGAAGGTATGCGGATAAAAATGCTGGAAAACCCGGATGTATGCATATTCGGAGAAGATGTTGGGATTTTCGGTGGATGCTTTGGGGTCACGGCAGGATTAGTCGAAGAATTCGGGGAAAAACGGGTGCGTGATACACCGATTTCAGAAGGTGCCATTATCGGTGCCGCCGTTGGCTCCGCAGCCATTGGATTACGGCCCATTCCGGAACTGATGTTTGTTGACTTTTCAACGGTTGGCATGGATCAGTTAGTCAATCAGGCGGCCAAGATGCGTTATATGTTTGGGGGAAAACTCAAACTGCCGATGGTGGTACGTCTTCCGTCAGGCGGCGGCGTTGCAGCGGCAGCCCAGCATTCCCAATCCCTGGAAGCCTGGTTCACCCATGTTCCGGGATTGAAAGTTGTCTATCCTTCAAATGCCCAGGATGCCATTGGGCTTATGCTCACCGCCATTGACGATGATAACCCGGTGATCTATCTTGAAAATAAAACCCTGTACGCTATGCCCGGTGAAGTGGAAGATGAAGTCAAACCGATTCCTTTTGGCAAAGCGAACATTAAAAAAGAAGGCAGTGATGTGACCATCATCAGCTATGGCAAACAGGTTTACGATGCCCTCAAAGCCGCTGAACTACTTGCAAAAGATGGCATCGATGCAGAAGTCATCGATTTGCGGTCTCTGTATCCTCTGGACAAAGAGGCCATCGTCGAATCCGTCAAGAAAACCCACAAGGTTGTACTCGTGTCCGAAGAAGCGAAACGCGGTGCCTATACAGGAGATGTGGCCGCCATGATTGCCGAAGAATGTTTTTATGAATGTGACGCCCCCATTAAACGGGTGGGTTCATTAAATTGTCCGATTCCTTTCAGCGGTGTCCTGGAAAGCTATGTGCTGCCCAACGAAGTGGATATTGTTCAGGCAGTGAAATCCCTTTTTTAAGACAATAATAACTTGTTATTACAGGTGAAATAGACCTTCATAGTTTTGGAGATAATACAAAATCATATGATTGGCTATTATTTCCAAAACTTTTTTATAGAAGAAAAGGAGGTGAATTTATGAATTCAATTGGCATAATTGCTAATCCTGCCTCAGGTAAGGATATTAGACGGTTGGTTTCCCATGCGACGGTCATCGATAATAATGAAAAAATAAACATTGTCGAAAGAGTTATTCTTGGAGCACAGCAGAATGGTGTCGAAAAAGTATATATGATGCCGGATGCTTATAACATGGGTTACAGAGTCATGGATAAACTTGAAACATCAGGGGAGCTTAGATGTGATATCGAAGTCTTCGATTTTTATAAAGTGGATGGAGTAGAAGACACCTATAACGCCGTTCGTTGTATGAATGAAAAAAATGTCGGATGCATCGTGGCCTTAGGTGGCGATGGAACCAATCGGGCAGTGGCAAAAGATATTAATGACATTCCCCTTATATCCATATCTACCGGTACCAATAATGTATATCCGGATATGATCGAAGGAACTTTAGCTGGAATTGCAGCTGGTGTTGTGGCTTCAGGTAGATTTGACAATGACTTATATTCTTCAAAAGATAAGCTCATTGAAATATATTACGAAGGCACTCTCAAGGATATTGCCCTTATCGACGCAGTCATTTCCAGGGATTTATTTCTGGGCTCCAGGGCCATCTGGCTGATTGAGAACATCGAAAAGATAATTGTTGCCAGAAGTCATCCGGCATCAATAGGATTTTCTTCAGTTATTGGGGGCAAGATCATTATAAAAGAAGATGATGATTTTGGAGCCTATGTGAATATTAATCAAAATCAGCCAAAGGTGCTGATACCAATGGCAGCTGGCATTGTTTTAGCAATTGGTACAGACCAGCCGGTGATTCTGGGATTCAATGACGAATATAAATTTACTGCCATTGGCAGAGGTACCATTGCCCTTGATGGTGAACGAGAAATCGAATTTCATAAAGATCAGACCTTTACATTTAAAGTGAGCAGAACCGGACCAATTCATGTTGACATAAAAAAAGCCATCGAAGTTGGACAAAAGAACGGATTTTTCAAGGTAAGTAAATAGGCAATTACGAAAACGCTGTGAACTTCGCTGTCCGTTTACATGAAACAATTTTTCCACTATACGACGTACAGTCTAACGACTGTTCGCCAATACGTTACAAAATTGTTTTCGTGAAGACAACGAGCCAATCACAAGCTTGCTTGTAGTTGGCGACTGCCCGCGAACCATAAGAAATTCGCAAAGCGATTTCTTATGGTTATGAAAACTGACATCAAAGTAATTTACGGTTGTATTTATGAATTTCGCAATTGTCTAGGTAATTAAAAGGAGGATTGAATTATATGGCAAAATTTATGGTAATGCCTAAACTCGGATTAACGATGAAAGAAGGAAATATTGCCAACTGGCGTAAATCCGAAGGCGATAGTATTACTCTGGGTGAAATAGTTTTTGAAGTGGAAACAGACAAAATAACCAAGGAATTTGAATCTCCTGTGGCCGGTGTATTAAGAAAGATACTGGTCAAAGAAGGAAATGTTTTGGTTTTGAAACCTGTTGCGATTGTAGGAGCAGCAGATGAAGATATTTCAGCACTGTTGGCTCAAGCCAAAGAAGAATCAGCAATGCCAATTGAACCCGAAGCTAAGGTTGAAGCTGTGGTTGAAGCCGTGGCTGAGGCCGCTCCAGCAAAGAAGAGTGCAGGAGGAAGAATAAAAGCATCTGCCAGAGCAAAGAAAATTGCTTTAGAAATGAATCTTGACATATCAGAAATTCCGGGAACAGGACCTGAAGGGGCGATCACAGAAAAAGATGTGACCGATTTCGGAGAAAAATCAAAGGCTGGTAAGCAAAAAATATCACCGACTGCAGCAGTGGTGGCAGAAGGTCTGGGCGTCGATGCGGACAAAATTCATAAGGAAAGCCGTATCATGAAAGAGGATGTTTTTAAATTTAAATTTAATGAAGATTTATTTAAATATGCAGATCCACAAGACTATCGTAAACACATGAGTTTAATGAGACAGATCATTGCAAAACGCATGTCCGAAAGTCAGCACATAGCATCAACGGTAAACTACAATCAGAGGGTGGATACCACAGCCCTGAAACGCTTAAGAGAAGAAGTGAAAGGTGCAGGAAAAATTTCCTATACTGATATTCTGGTTAAGATTTTATCAAAAGTCCTTTTGGAGTTCCCGCTGCTGAACAGTTCTCTTGTGGAGGATGAAATAGTGCTAAGAAATTATACCAATATTGGAGTCGCAGTAGCGCTTCCAGATGGTTTGATTGTGCCGGTTGTTAAATATGCAAATGTAAAAAGTCTGGTCGATATTTCAAATGAGATAAAAGAACTGGCCGCAAAAGCAAAAAACAATCAGCTTGACAGTGATGAAATCACCGGCGGAACTTTCACAATAACCAATATTGGAATGTTAGGCATGGAGTCTTTCACGCCCATAATTAATCAACCAGAAGTCGCGATTTTGGGAATAAATACAATTCAGGATACCCCAATGGTAGTAGACGGCCAGATAGTCATAAAACCGATGATGAATTTAAGCCTTACAGCTGATCACCGTGTTGTTGACGGGGCAGTTGCTGCTCAATTTGTGGCCAAGCTCAAGGAATATATTGAAAAACCTGGATTGCTGTTATTGTAATGGAGGTTGCATGATGAGGATAGTGATTATCGGGGGAGGACCCGGTGGATATGTGGCTGCAATAAGGGCTGCCCAGTTAGGGGCGGAGGTTACCTTGATTGAAGATAAATATTTAGGGGGAACTTGCCTGAATATTGGCTGTATACCCACGAAAGTGCTTTTGTATACGACGGATCTTATTGACGTCCTGGAAAATGATGCAAAAGAAATGGGCATTATTGTATCGGGATACGAAGCAGACTGGAGCAAACTTCAGAAAAGAAAAAAGAAGATTGTGAAAAAGCTTGTTAGTGGGGTCAATGGATTATTTAAAAATAATAATGTGACCACGGTCACGGGTAAGGGCTCCTTCTTAAATGACCATCAAATTTTGGTAAAAAGCAAAAATGGTGATGAGAGTCTTGAGGAAGAAAGCATTATTGACTTTGACTTTGCAATCATAGCAACAGGATCAAAGCCAATAATGATACCCATTCCAGGGATAGACCTTCCGGGAGTCATTACCAGTGAAGAAGCGCTGTCATTGGACACTGTACCTGAAAGCCTTTGCATTATTGGCGGAGGTGTCATAGGGTGTGAATTTGCAAGTATCTATCATGCCTTCGGATGCAAGGTAACAATCATCGAAATGCTAACGGATATTGTTGCGATTATGGATCATGATATTGCAAAACCCCTTAAGGACAAGTTTGCAAAAGAAGGTATCGAAATTTTCACCAGTACGAAAGTAGGATCGATCCAAAAAACAAACGAAGGCCTTTCTGTAAACACAAGCTCAACGGATGGGGAGAAATCCTTTCTGGCAGAGAAAGTGCTGGTTTCCGTAGGGAGAAAACCAGTTATTGATGCCCTCGGTTTAGAAAAAGCTGCAATTGAAACAGAGGCAGGAGCAATTAAAGTAAATAAAAACATGCGGACAAATATTGAAAATATCTATGCAGTCGGAGATTGTAATGGCGGCGTCATGCTTGCCCATGTGGCATCATCGGAAGGGGTTGTGGCAGCAGAGTCAATCATGGGAAAAAAATCAAACATTGATTTCAGAACCATTCCTTATTGTGTCTATACAAAACCTGAGATGGCAGGTGTGGGAATGACTGAAGCCCAGGCAAAAGCCAAAGGATATGATGTTAAAACCGTGATTACCCCAATGTACATCAATAGCAAAGCCATGATTATGGGAGAAACCACCGGGATTATCAAATACATTGCGGATGCGAGCACAGGGGAAATTCTGGGCCTGCACATGGCAGGACCCAGAGCTACGGACTTGATTGTAGAGGGAGCGCTGGCAATAAGACTTGAGGCTACTATTGATGAAATCATCTCAACCATCCATGCGCATCCAACGGTTGGCGAAGCACTCCTTGAGGCGGCACATGCAGTTCATGGAGATGCCATACATTTAATGAAGTGAACAAGTGTTTAACCGGATGTAAAAAATAAGGAGGCTTTTACATGGCAAAAAGATTTGTTATTGAATTTGGAATGGGCATGGATTTTCATGGTCAGGACGTTAATGTGGCTGCTGGAAGGGCTGTTAAAGATGCGATCACAAAAAGCTGCCTTGTTGGATTAAATGAGATCTGTGGTTTTACCGAAGAAAACATCAATGAAAAAATGCTTGTTGAAGCGATTATCGGTGTTACCAGGCCAGAAGAATTAAATACCGAAGCAATAAAAAAACTTTTTCCTGTTGGTACGGTAACCGTGAAAGCTGTGAAAGGGGGGTTAATGACACCGGGGCTTTATTTTCCAGGCTTTGGAGATAAAGACGATTCCATAGAAGCGGCAATTGCAAGTATCATTGTGAGCATATAAAAAAGGAGAAAATATTTTGAAACTATCAAACGAAAATATCATTGAAATGTATACCAAGATGATTAAGATTCGGAAGTTTGAAAACAGAGCTATGAATCTTTTTGCTGAAGGTCAGATCGGGGGATTTGTTCACCTGTATATCGGTGAAGAAGCGGTGGCAACAGGGGTCTGCTCCAGTTTGCGACCGGATGACTGCATTACCAGCACCCACCGTGGACATGGGCACATCATTGCCAAAGGCGGCGACTTGAAGTACATGA
>JGI24147J20444_1000226_pt1 | contig 43954 bp, 19 predicted proteins | sample BarGraIncub1133A_FD_20444 | JGI IMG/M metagenome (IMG submission 20444) | reverse complement strand
CCCTCTCATTTTTCTAATTTCGCCAGGCGATTATTCAAATTATCTAAACCTTTCATATACTCATTTCTAAATTTATCTAATGATAAAACATTTTTTTTTGTCCCTGGAGCTTCTTCTTTATCACTCTTGATACTAGATACCTCTTCAATAGTGTTATATTGCCTATAATCAATATTATGTACAACAAAAGACATATTCAAATAACGATTCATTCTAAGCTTTATTTTATTTTCTCTATAATCCTCGTAATCTTCAGCACGATAAAATGAATAATTAAACCATCTATCCATTTGAAATAGATTAGAGCAAATGATTACAAAATTTACACTCTCCCTAATGTTAATATTCATCCTGTTATATTTAGGAGAAGTCATAAACATAGCAAATTGTTTCTTTCTGACTTGTGTAATACGTCTTAATAAGTCATCAGGAAAAGCTCCAACACCAAGATTACAAGAAAAATCACTTTGTGATTCATCATAAATAAAAATACTATTCTTGGGCAAAAACAATATTTCTTCCCAATGCATTATTAACTTCTGTTTTTCTCTTAAAACATTCCCATCATCATCTAATATCTCCGCTGGATAAACCCAAGCTTGGCCAACTACATTTATATTACTATAAATTTTAATATGCCTATGAGGATAATTCTTTTTCATACTAAGAGCAAATTGCAAACAACCCATTGTTTTCCCTTCTCCATAATAACCAGTAAAAGCCCAAATACCAAAAAGCCTTAAATAATCTTTACCTGAAAGAATATCAAACGCAACTAGCTTCACAAAATCAACTATTTTGATAAATCTTTTTTCCCTGATATGATAAAGTTTATGTTTAAAAAGTATCATTTTTTTATGTTTTCGTGGAGATCTATTCTTGATGACGACAAGAGCTACAATAAAATTAAAATATAATAAAAAAAAACCAACAAATATTAAAATAATAATTAATGTAGCTTTTAAGACTGTAAATACAATATCCATAAATTAACCTCTCACTAATTTAATCAAATAAGTTACGACTTTTAAAACAAAACTAAAATTATCAACAATAATTTGTACCAAGAGACAACAAATTAAAATATCAATAGGCACAAAAAATGAAGCAGATTGAAAAAGTCCAATTAAAAAAGAAAAAGCATTATCTATATTTACATAAAAACTATCAGGAACATTTAGCATAGGAAGCAACCTATCTAGTAAAGCAATAACCAATTTCATTAATTCTGCTATAATATCCATTAATCAATTATCTCCCTTGGTGTGAATTTTTTCCAAACATAATATAATGTTTGAAGCACAAAACCAATTCCAACAATATTTCTAAAATAATCAATCAGTGTAAACCCTCCGAAACTATAATTATTTAACATTCCAAAATCAAACAAAGTATAAATATCCTGTCCAAAAGGATAAGAAGGAGCACCAAAACGAGAAGTTGCCGCAACCCAAAGACTACGAAAATTAAAACTTATAACAGGCGGAGTCCCTTTAGAAGTATTCATATTCAAAAGTTTATCCCATGTATGATAAAATCTATCAAACCCAACTGCACCACTTACGGCAGCAACACCACCTTCTGCAGCTCCTGAAATATCTATAGCCTGGTCTTGTTCTAATGTTGTTTCCTTAACCGCCTCTCGTGCAATATCCTTTGTTTGCGTCAAAGCTGAATCCTTTGTCAAAGAACCAGTATTGACGACTACATTTCCATCAGCAACATCAACTGAACCATCTGATTTCGTTTTATATAAATCCTCTGCATACCCAGACATTGATTGTGTCATATCAATTGTATCTGTCATAGCTTCAATAGACACAGTGTTTTGACCTCTAATATAAAAACTATCATATCCAGCCCAATTATTAGGCATACTCCAACCAAGAGGATCCTCAGAAATATAATTAACACCATCCGCACTAATAGATACATAAACAAATGTTTTAGATGTATTATCTAATTTAAAATATTGTGGTGTAGCTTTTAAATAACTGTTATTAATAACACTTGCACCATAATTACCTTCATAGCCCACAGCTGTTATATGTCTACCCATATCCACAGAATCGCTAGTATCTCCGTTTGTATTAGATATTCTTAATGTAATAACAGAACCTAAAGGATAATTGTAATCTATAGCATTACTTAATAAACCATAAACAGATGTACCCAAATGTACAATAGGTACCTCCTTAGTTTTAGATAAAATAGCTTTCCAACCATCAATAGTATCCTTAGCCAAAGTAAAATACCCATTACCTAAAGCACCCAAACCCATACCCGCCAAGGTTTTACTTGTAATAAAATCATTCTCTATTTTTTGCATTACTTGTATATCACCATTTTGAGAAACATACCCCATATTAACAGCCAAAGTACCTAAAACAACCAGAGCTGCTTCAACTGATACAACTTCAATAGGCAAGCCACCCGCCTTAACTTTATCAGGCTTATTAAAATTAAAAAATATAATACAAGTAACAATAAACATAATAATAAATCTTTGTAAAAATGAACGTTTTTCTATAGACATCTTTATTTCCTCCCATAATAATATATAAAAAAAAGGAAGTGGCTAGATGACACCACAACCCTTATTAGGTTCGGACTATATAGCCTTACTAGCTTTCTTCTGCAAGAATCCTAAAGCCTTTTTAATTCCAAAACCTATTGCCCAACATGAAAGACCGATTGGAACGACAATTGCAATTATTGCAAGAACCGTAGGAACAATAGAACTAGCAAAACCTGTTATTGTAGTAACCACTGCAGGATCTAATAAACTTACACCACCTGACATTAATAAAAACCTCCCAAAATTTAATTTATATAACCCTTTTAGAGTAATATACTAAAAACCATTGTCATCTCGTTCATAATGAAAATTATCTGCTTCTATATCCATAGCATGACTAGCTTTCTTTTGTAAAAATTGAATTGCCTTACCAATACCCAAACCTATAGCCCAACATGAAAGACCAATAGGAATTATTATAGTTAAAATTGCTAAAATTGTTGGAACAATAGAACTTGCATAACTATTAATTAATGTTGTCACAGCTGAATCAATTAAACTAGTACCTCCAATCAACATAAAAATCACTCCCTAAAATTTAATATATTGTCTAAAATAACTTAGTATAATAAATTTCCAAATACACCAAGCTATAAAAGCAGCTATTAAAACCCCAGTAAGCCAACCAGCACAACGTATATATAGTTGTAACTTACTTAATAATAGAATAATCTGGTTGCCTTGTTCTACTGTCATTTAAAATACCTTAGGATTATATTTTAATGTTTCACACAAAATTATATTAAAACAACAAAACATAGCTATACCTAAAAAACAATATTGAACTATTAACATATATAGAGCCTCCTAAGCAGTTATAGTAAAAGGTTTTACAAGCTTAAAGCTAGACACTGTAGCAACTGGAGCATTATTCTTACCTGGTTTCATAGAGTAGAGAACTTCATAAACTCCAGGCAATTCCGTTAAGTCCATAAGACAACTTGGATCTAAAGATAACTGCAAAGGTAAAAACCCCTTACAACCCTTTTCACCTGATGGTGTTATGCTTAGAAATGATATTTTTACACCTGTAAGCCTTTCCTTTGATTCATTTTCAAAATCATAAGGTTTGCTATGACCTAAAACTATTATTTTTTCCATTGAATACACCTCCTTACAATTAAAAGTATATATACAAAGTAGAGTTATGTCAACACAATTGTGTAAGTTTAGTTACATAATTAAATTGACATAAAAATATTACATATTTACTATATAATATAATATAAATACGTAATTTATTAACTGTATTTTGGAAGGAACAACAAAATTGAATAACAATTTAAAAGAATTTAGAATCATAAATAAAATGACACAAGAAGACTGTGCAAGAAAAATTAATATATCCTTAACAGGATTCAGAGATATAGAAAAAAACAGAAGTATACCTTCTGTAGAAATAGCTATAAAAATAAAAAGAATCCTCAATGTGAAGGACATTGAGGACTTGTTTGATATTGACAATTGACTATAGTCTTAATATATTCTATAATTTATACAAGAACCACAGAGTATAAGGTGTTATTTACAAATCATTATCTATTGACTTAGGTAATCGATTTTTAACTACTTTATACTTTTTTTCTTTATATAATTTATAATCTTTAAGAACATTACTATTTAAATTTAATACTTCGCCAGTGTTAAAGTCTCCTAACATCATCTTTACATTATCATTATCATTTAAATAACATAACATATCTGATATATCATCAACAAAATTTTCTGTCACCTGACGTTTATAAACTCCATAAGAAGCAATACTGTTAATAGCTCTTTTAGTAATCTTATCGATATCACATTTATAATTATAATTACGTATAAATCTAAAGTCATATTCTAAAGCATCTATTTTACAAGAGCGCAACCGTTCCCACCAATCAGAGTATACAAACTTTTTATCAATAACCTTTTTACCGAAACTTAAGCTTTCAGAAGTTATGTAATCTAAAATAATATCCCTATTGTCTAAAATTTGATATAACTTGTCTAGCTCTGGAGCATTGCGAACTTCTTTAATCGGTAAACATGCTAACATATCAGCATTACAATAAAACTTCCTTTTAGTCTGAAATTCTATATTATTTATTATTGTTATTTTAGGCATATAGGAATTAGCTAAGTCTTTTATATCTTGGAACTTTACATTTTTATTATCTAATGTTTTCTGAAATTCACTCTTTACTCTCTGATCACAACCAAAATCTATATAATATCGTAGTTTTGCTTCCTCCAAAGCATTAAAAGACTTTTTAGAAAATGCAAATTCATAACAATATAAATCATACTCACTTATCAAGCCATTTGCTTTCCAGATAGCAAAGAAAAAACTTTTATAACCTTCTTCTATAACTTCCCTGGACTTATTATATATTCTAATAAATAAATTATTAGATTTACGTTGTCCAAGTGCAAAATAATCTAGTGTTATATCATCTCTATAAATATTGCCAATCTTTTGATACTTGTCAAGGGATGTTTTCATATCCTTTTTAATTTTCTTATCACTAAAAAAACTATATGAATTTTGTATTGAATTAGTATGATAGCAATAATCAATACGATTTTCTCTACAAAAATCAATTTCTAAATGAAAGCAATCCAAAATTTTTTTTACCTCATTATAACTATCATTGATACAATTATTATACTTATCCCCCCAGAGATAAAAAGACCTTAATTGTATAACTATTCTTGGTGTAGAGCTATTAGGTAAATAGTCAGATATAAAAACATCATACTTATCAGGTACCGTTAAACAATACTCATATATCGCGTAATGTTTTTTAGTAAGTTGCAAATTAGTTTCAAATCCTCCAACTAATCCACATTCCTTTTCATCCAACCTAAAAGGTAAAAAATTAATGTTTTTTTCTTCTTTTGTTTTAGGCTTTTTAAATTGCTCCTTTAAAAGTAACAATTTAGTTATAAATTCAAAAGCCAAAGAATTTTCATTGCAATCATTTTTTAAAAATATCGTATAGTATAAAGTATCAATATTATGTATATATTTTTGCCTTATACAATCGAATATTTCTCTTTTAGGCTTGTCCAATTCATTGTAAAAATCTGTTCTTTTTATATCAATTCTTGTTGACAAAAACTTCCCTCCTTTTTGTGGTCAAAAGGCAATCTGACCACACAATAAAATGGCATGTAATAGGCTTGGTTATGCAATCGGACTAGTAATCGCCATGGGACGTATTACAAGACCGTCCCTTTTAACCTATTTTTATGATTTTTCACTCCTTTTTTAAAGGCTCCGCCTCCTTAAAAAAGCAATGAAAAAATTATTTTAAAAGCACAGTTTCTAAAGATACGATAAAAACGAAAAATGTATAAATATAAAAACATATATATATAAAATTTAATGGAAACAGTTGATTTTTATTCAAAGGTTTTTTAATATAAAAATAAGATATAGTCAAAAATATTAAGCAAAATATTGAACCAAATATATTAAACATATAAACTCCTTAGTTATTATTTTTTACAATTTCTTTAATAATAATATTTATATCATCCTTTTCAACTTTAATATAATTATTATCATAATGCAGCTTTAAAAAATATTCTGATACAGTAAAACCACCTTCAACCGCAATCTTTTCAATCTCCTTTTTCAAAGCTTCTGTTACCCTAAAATGAATCACCTTATTTTTAGTCAATATAAAAACCTCCAAACTAATTTAACATTTTTTTAATAAAATAGGACTATACCAAATTACTGTTTTTACTTTAGCAAATTCATGAATTATTAATTTTTGTTGTAAAATTTCTTTGTATGTTTTTCTTTGAACTATTTTAAATTTATTATTATATAGCTTATAACCGAAAATATAATTGAATTTCATGGTACCTCCTTTAGAAAGTCTTTGCAGAAAACTGTCCTATAATAAGATAGGAGTTATCTAAATTCTAGGCCAGTTTTTCTAAGGGGTGTGCAGTGCACGAAATATAAATGGGGAAGACCCCAAACCCCTATTAACTGGCATTTTAAATAATCTGAAGCATTATAATATGCTCGGCATATAGTATAATTTACTTTTAAAATGTATAGCTAGTCGCTAAGAAGAAAATAATAATTGTAATTACGTTATATGCCATGAACGCTCTTTTTACTTTAATTGCATAATTTAATACTCTTAATCGCTCTTATTGGTTACTTAATAATTTAATATTATCTAACTCTTCAACTAATAAAAGTACTTCATGCAAAGCTCCCTTATATTCAATACAATCTTTAGAATTTTTATCAGTAGTCATAATAATACCCTGAAGTGTCTCTTTACGTTTAAATAAATATTCTATAGCCTGGTATCTAAATTGCTCATCCTTATCAATAGGCAAAACAACATTTTTTACTTTAGGCTTATTTATACTTTTACGTAATAAATCTAAATCTAATAAAGCATTACGTAATAATTCCTCTTTAATATCTAACATCATTTTATTAACTGCGGTACCTTCCGAAGAATATATAACATCAGGTATAATAACTTTATCCTTTGGAGCTTCTACTAAATCCATAATAACTTGCCCTGAAATTATAACATCAGATTCATTTAATTCTTTTTTAACTTCCCTAATTTCTTTAATAGTCATATCTGAATTTATTTTTTCTCTTTGTTCAGGGGCCAGTGATAACATTTCTGTCAACTGAGAATAACCATAATCTAAATATTTTTTATCCATCCACATTTTAGGGTAGATACCACCAGAATAATCAGCATATTTTTCAACCAATAAAATAAAATTATTTGTACTACTCTTCTTAAAATTTAATTCCTTTTCAGCAAATTCATTTACATTACTGTAACCTGCTTCTTCATAATATTTAAAATGCCTAACCTCCCAAAGAAAATAACCAATACAATAAAAATCATGTGAAATAGTTCCAATACGCTCTTTAATTTTTCCAACATACCTTTCCAAGTTTCCAGACGTCTGGACAACCTCCAAACCCATTTATAAAACCTCCTTTTATTTAAACCTTTATTTAAAATCTTTCTTCAAGGTCAAGCATTACCTCATATGTTACATACTTATCTAAATTTGCAAAATTACTAAAATCTTCTCTAGCTGATTGATCTCCACAATCTGTGGATCCTTCCTTTACGTTATCTTCTCTAGCATATTCATTTACTTCTGCTACTGCTTTTCTCCAAGCTCTGTATTCTACCATTAAATTATTGTCCTTAATTGGCAAACAATGCTCTTTATAATTAAATTGGCCATCATAATGTAATGTTGATTTATCACTCACTCTTGTTACTGTTAATTTCATTTATAAAACCTCCTTATCTAATATCATTTATTTCTACAATATGTTGCTCTGGATAATCTTTTCTAAATTTATCTATAGCAATATAAACATCATTTGCTACTACAATAACAACTTTTCCTAGACTACAAACTATTTCATACTTTTTATCTCTCATAAAATAACCTCCTTAAATAACTTCTTTTATTTCAACTTTTCAATTATTCCTTTATTAATTAAATACCAATCATAAGATTCTTTTGCATCTTTTTCTGACCAAGTAGAAGAAACAACATGTTTAGAAACTCTTTCCTCATAATCTTTAATGTCGGCATTTAAAACCCAACAAATAGAAACAATTTCTTTTATATTTAAATCATACATAAATAAAATCTCCTTTTCATTATCTAATCAACACAAGTTTCTCCACACTTTGGACATTTATATATAATCATAGGACCAGTACCTTTACCATGAACACTTTTATATTTATTAACATATAAACCCTCTGGATAACGTTCAATTTCTGCATTAACATTAACATGCTCTCCACATTCACAATAATAAACTACCTTAACCTCTTTTTCTGCAACTTCTGAACAATGTTTAGCTATCCATGCCATATCTATTCCAATAACCTCTAATGATTCCTCAGCTTCTTTAAGTACTCTCTCTGTATTTGTCATTTAAACAACCTCCATAAACTTAATTTAACCTATAATTAATTATACTACTTGTATACACAATTGTCAACACAATTATAAATTATTTCCAAGTCTACAATGATAATTTTTGCAATTCCAATAAAAACACTTTTTTAAATTACTACAATCTTTTTTGCAATATTTAGTTTTATACAAAATAAATAATTCAAAAGGCAATTGAGATAAAACTAACGTTAAAATAATAAAATACCATTTCATAATTAAATACCCTCTCATTTTTCTAATTTCGCCAGGCGATTATTCAAATTATCTAAACCTTTCATATACTCATTTCTAAATTTATCTAATGATAAAACATTTTTTTTTGTCCCTGGAGCTTCTTCTTTATCACTCTTGATACTAGATACCTCTTCAATAGTGTTATATTGCCTATAATCAATATTATGTACAACAAAAGACATATTCAAATAACGATTCATTCTAAGCTTTATTTTATTTTCTCTATAATCCTCGTAATCTTCAGCACGATAAAATGAATAATTAAACCATCTATCCATTTGAAATAGATTAGAGCAAATGATTACAAAATTTACACTCTCCCTAATGTTAATATTCATCCTGTTATATTTAGGAGAAGTCATAAACATAGCAAATTGTTTCTTTCTGACTTGTGTAATACGTCTTAATAAGTCATCAGGAAAAGCTCCAACACCAAGATTACAAGAAAAATCACTTTGTGATTCATCATAAATAAAAATACTATTCTTGGGCAAAAACAATATTTCTTCCCAATGCATTATTAACTTCTGTTTTTCTCTTAAAACATTCCCATCATCATCTAATATCTCCGCTGGATAAACCCAAGCTTGGCCAACTACATTTATATTACTATAAATTTTAATATGCCTATGAGGATAATTCTTTTTCATACTAAGAGCAAATTGCAAACAACCCATTGTTTTCCCTTCTCCATAATAACCAGTAAAAGCCCAAATACCAAAAAGCCTTAAATAATCTTTACCTGAAAGAATATCAAACGCAACTAGCTTCACAAAATCAACTATTTTGATAAATCTTTTTTCCCTGATATGATAAAGTTTATGTTTAAAAAGTATCATTTTTTTATGTTTTCGTGGAGATCTATTCTTGATGACGACAAGAGCTACAATAAAATTAAAATATAATAAAAAAAAACCAACAAATATTAAAATAATAATTAATGTAGCTTTTAAGACTGTAAATACAATATCCATAAATTAACCTCTCACTAATTTAATCAAATAAGTTACGACTTTTAAAACAAAACTAAAATTATCAACAATAATTTGTACCAAGAGACAACAAATTAAAATATCAATAGGCACAAAAAATGAAGCAGATTGAAAAAGTCCAATTAAAAAAGAAAAAGCATTATCTATATTTACATAAAAACTATCAGGAACATTTAGCATAGGAAGCAACCTATCTAGTAAAGCAATAACCAATTTCATTAATTCTGCTATAATATCCATTAATCAATTATCTCCCTTGGTGTGAATTTTTTCCAAACATAATATAATGTTTGAAGCACAAAACCAATTCCAACAATATTTCTAAAATAATCAATCAGTGTAAACCCTCCGAAACTATAATTATTTAACATTCCAAAATCAAACAAAGTATAAATATCCTGTCCAAAAGGATAAGAAGGAGCACCAAAACGAGAAGTTGCCGCAACCCAAAGACTACGAAAATTAAAACTTATAACAGGCGGAGTCCCTTTAGAAGTATTCATATTCAAAAGTTTATCCCATGTATGATAAAATCTATCAAACCCAACTGCACCACTTACGGCAGCAACACCACCTTCTGCAGCTCCTGAAATATCTATAGCCTGGTCTTGTTCTAATGTTGTTTCCTTAACCGCCTCTCGTGCAATATCCTTTGTTTGCGTCAAAGCTGAATCCTTTGTCAAAGAACCAGTATTGACGACTACATTTCCATCAGCAACATCAACTGAACCATCTGATTTCGTTTTATATAAATCCTCTGCATACCCAGACATTGATTGTGTCATATCAATTGTATCTGTCATAGCTTCAATAGACACAGTGTTTTGACCTCTAATATAAAAACTATCATATCCAGCCCAATTATTAGGCATACTCCAACCAAGAGGATCCTCAGAAATATAATTAACACCATCCGCACTAATAGATACATAAACAAATGTTTTAGATGTATTATCTAATTTAAAATATTGTGGTGTAGCTTTTAAATAACTGTTATTAATAACACTTGCACCATAATTACCTTCATAGCCCACAGCTGTTATATGTCTACCCATATCCACAGAATCGCTAGTATCTCCGTTTGTATTAGATATTCTTAATGTAATAACAGAACCTAAAGGATAATTGTAATCTATAGCATTACTTAATAAACCATAAACAGATGTACCCAAATGTACAATAGGTACCTCCTTAGTTTTAGATAAAATAGCTTTCCAACCATCAATAGTATCCTTAGCCAAAGTAAAATACCCATTACCTAAAGCACCCAAACCCATACCCGCCAAGGTTTTACTTGTAATAAAATCATTCTCTATTTTTTGCATTACTTGTATATCACCATTTTGAGAAACATACCCCATATTAACAGCCAAAGTACCTAAAACAACCAGAGCTGCTTCAACTGATACAACTTCAATAGGCAAGCCACCCGCCTTAACTTTATCAGGCTTATTAAAATTAAAAAATATAATACAAGTAACAATAAACATAATAATAAATCTTTGTAAAAATGAACGTTTTTCTATAGACATCTTTATTTCCTCCCATAATAATATATAAAAAAAAGGAAGTGGCTAGATGACACCACAACCCTTATTAGGTTCGGACTATATAGCCTTACTAGCTTTCTTCTGCAAGAATCCTAAAGCCTTTTTAATTCCAAAACCTATTGCCCAACATGAAAGACCGATTGGAACGACAATTGCAATTATTGCAAGAACCGTAGGAACAATAGAACTAGCAAAACCTGTTATTGTAGTAACCACTGCAGGATCTAATAAACTTACACCACCTGACATTAATAAAAACCTCCCAAAATTTAATTTATATAACCCTTTTAGAGTAATATACTAAAAACCATTGTCATCTCGTTCATAATGAAAATTATCTGCTTCTATATCCATAGCATGACTAGCTTTCTTTTGTAAAAATTGAATTGCCTTACCAATACCCAAACCTATAGCCCAACATGAAAGACCAATAGGAATTATTATAGTTAAAATTGCTAAAATTGTTGGAACAATAGAACTTGCATAACTATTAATTAATGTTGTCACAGCTGAATCAATTAAACTAGTACCTCCAATCAACATAAAAATCACTCCCTAAAATTTAATATATTGTCTAAAATAACTTAGTATAATAAATTTCCAAATACACCAAGCTATAAAAGCAGCTATTAAAACCCCAGTAAGCCAACCAGCACAACGTATATATAGTTGTAACTTACTTAATAATAGAATAATCTGGTTGCCTTGTTCTACTGTCATTTAAAATACCTTAGGATTATATTTTAATGTTTCACACAAAATTATATTAAAACAACAAAACATAGCTATACCTAAAAAACAATATTGAACTATTAACATATATAGAGCCTCCTAAGCAGTTATAGTAAAAGGTTTTACAAGCTTAAAGCTAGACACTGTAGCAACTGGAGCATTATTCTTACCTGGTTTCATAGAGTAGAGAACTTCATAAACTCCAGGCAATTCCGTTAAGTCCATAAGACAACTTGGATCTAAAGATAACTGCAAAGGTAAAAACCCCTTACAACCCTTTTCACCTGATGGTGTTATGCTTAGAAATGATATTTTTACACCTGTAAGCCTTTCCTTTGATTCATTTTCAAAATCATAAGGTTTGCTATGACCTAAAACTATTATTTTTTCCATTGAATACACCTCCTTACAATTAAAAGTATATATACAAAGTAGAGTTATGTCAACACAATTGTGTAAGTTTAGTTACATAATTAAATTGACATAAAAATATTACATATTTACTATATAATATAATATAAATACGTAATTTATTAACTGTATTTTGGAAGGAACAACAAAATTGAATAACAATTTAAAAGAATTTAGAATCATAAATAAAATGACACAAGAAGACTGTGCAAGAAAAATTAATATATCCTTAACAGGATTCAGAGATATAGAAAAAAACAGAAGTATACCTTCTGTAGAAATAGCTATAAAAATAAAAAGAATCCTCAATGTGAAGGACATTGAGGACTTGTTTGATATTGACAATTGACTATAGTCTTAATATATTCTATAATTTATACAAGAACCACAGAGTATAAGGTGTTATTTACAAATCATTATCTATTGACTTAGGTAATCGATTTTTAACTACTTTATACTTTTTTTCTTTATATAATTTATAATCTTTAAGAACATTACTATTTAAATTTAATACTTCGCCAGTGTTAAAGTCTCCTAACATCATCTTTACATTATCATTATCATTTAAATAACATAACATATCTGATATATCATCAACAAAATTTTCTGTCACCTGACGTTTATAAACTCCATAAGAAGCAATACTGTTAATAGCTCTTTTAGTAATCTTATCGATATCACATTTATAATTATAATTACGTATAAATCTAAAGTCATATTCTAAAGCATCTATTTTACAAGAGCGCAACCGTTCCCACCAATCAGAGTATACAAACTTTTTATCAATAACCTTTTTACCGAAACTTAAGCTTTCAGAAGTTATGTAATCTAAAATAATATCCCTATTGTCTAAAATTTGATATAACTTGTCTAGCTCTGGAGCATTGCGAACTTCTTTAATCGGTAAACATGCTAACATATCAGCATTACAATAAAACTTCCTTTTAGTCTGAAATTCTATATTATTTATTATTGTTATTTTAGGCATATAGGAATTAGCTAAGTCTTTTATATCTTGGAACTTTACATTTTTATTATCTAATGTTTTCTGAAATTCACTCTTTACTCTCTGATCACAACCAAAATCTATATAATATCGTAGTTTTGCTTCCTCCAAAGCATTAAAAGACTTTTTAGAAAATGCAAATTCATAACAATATAAATCATACTCACTTATCAAGCCATTTGCTTTCCAGATAGCAAAGAAAAAACTTTTATAACCTTCTTCTATAACTTCCCTGGACTTATTATATATTCTAATAAATAAATTATTAGATTTACGTTGTCCAAGTGCAAAATAATCTAGTGTTATATCATCTCTATAAATATTGCCAATCTTTTGATACTTGTCAAGGGATGTTTTCATATCCTTTTTAATTTTCTTATCACTAAAAAAACTATATGAATTTTGTATTGAATTAGTATGATAGCAATAATCAATACGATTTTCTCTACAAAAATCAATTTCTAAATGAAAGCAATCCAAAATTTTTTTTACCTCATTATAACTATCATTGATACAATTATTATACTTATCCCCCCAGAGATAAAAAGACCTTAATTGTATAACTATTCTTGGTGTAGAGCTATTAGGTAAATAGTCAGATATAAAAACATCATACTTATCAGGTACCGTTAAACAATACTCATATATCGCGTAATGTTTTTTAGTAAGTTGCAAATTAGTTTCAAATCCTCCAACTAATCCACATTCCTTTTCATCCAACCTAAAAGGTAAAAAATTAATGTTTTTTTCTTCTTTTGTTTTAGGCTTTTTAAATTGCTCCTTTAAAAGTAACAATTTAGTTATAAATTCAAAAGCCAAAGAATTTTCATTGCAATCATTTTTTAAAAATATCGTATAGTATAAAGTATCAATATTATGTATATATTTTTGCCTTATACAATCGAATATTTCTCTTTTAGGCTTGTCCAATTCATTGTAAAAATCTGTTCTTTTTATATCAATTCTTGTTGACAAAAACTTCCCTCCTTTTTGTGGTCAAAAGGCAATCTGACCACACAATAAAATGGCATGTAATAGGCTTGGTTATGCAATCGGACTAGTAATCGCCATGGGACGTATTACAAGACCGTCCCTTTTAACCTATTTTTATGATTTTTCACTCCTTTTTTAAAGGCTCCGCCTCCTTAAAAAAGCAATGAAAAAATTATTTTAAAAGCACAGTTTCTAAAGATACGATAAAAACGAAAAATGTATAAATATAAAAACATATATATATAAAATTTAATGGAAACAGTTGATTTTTATTCAAAGGTTTTTTAATATAAAAATAAGATATAGTCAAAAATATTAAGCAAAATATTGAACCAAATATATTAAACATATAAACTCCTTAGTTATTATTTTTTACAATTTCTTTAATAATAATATTTATATCATCCTTTTCAACTTTAATATAATTATTATCATAATGCAGCTTTAAAAAATATTCTGATACAGTAAAACCACCTTCAACCGCAATCTTTTCAATCTCCTTTTTCAAAGCTTCTGTTACCCTAAAATGAATCACCTTATTTTTAGTCAATATAAAAACCTCCAAACTAATTTAACATTTTTTTAATAAAATAGGACTATACCAAATTACTGTTTTTACTTTAGCAAATTCATGAATTATTAATTTTTGTTGTAAAATTTCTTTGTATGTTTTTCTTTGAACTATTTTAAATTTATTATTATATAGCTTATAACCGAAAATATAATTGAATTTCATGGTACCTCCTTTAGAAAGTCTTTGCAGAAAACTGTCCTATAATAAGATAGGAGTTATCTAAATTCTAGGCCAGTTTTTCTAAGGGGTGTGCAGTGCACGAAATATAAATGGGGAAGACCCCAAACCCCTATTAACTGGCATTTTAAATAATCTGAAGCATTATAATATGCTCGGCATATAGTATAATTTACTTTTAAAATGTATAGCTAGTCGCTAAGAAGAAAATAATAATTGTAATTACGTTATATGCCATGAACGCTCTTTTTACTTTAATTGCATAATTTAATACTCTTAATCGCTCTTATTGGTTACTTAATAATTTAATATTATCTAACTCTTCAACTAATAAAAGTACTTCATGCAAAGCTCCCTTATATTCAATACAATCTTTAGAATTTTTATCAGTAGTCATAATAATACCCTGAAGTGTCTCTTTACGTTTAAATAAATATTCTATAGCCTGGTATCTAAATTGCTCATCCTTATCAATAGGCAAAACAACATTTTTTACTTTAGGCTTATTTATACTTTTACGTAATAAATCTAAATCTAATAAAGCATTACGTAATAATTCCTCTTTAATATCTAACATCATTTTATTAACTGCGGTACCTTCCGAAGAATATATAACATCAGGTATAATAACTTTATCCTTTGGAGCTTCTACTAAATCCATAATAACTTGCCCTGAAATTATAACATCAGATTCATTTAATTCTTTTTTAACTTCCCTAATTTCTTTAATAGTCATATCTGAATTTATTTTTTCTCTTTGTTCAGGGGCCAGTGATAACATTTCTGTCAACTGAGAATAACCATAATCTAAATATTTTTTATCCATCCACATTTTAGGGTAGATACCACCAGAATAATCAGCATATTTTTCAACCAATAAAATAAAATTATTTGTACTACTCTTCTTAAAATTTAATTCCTTTTCAGCAAATTCATTTACATTACTGTAACCTGCTTCTTCATAATATTTAAAATGCCTAACCTCCCAAAGAAAATAACCAATACAATAAAAATCATGTGAAATAGTTCCAATACGCTCTTTAATTTTTCCAACATACCTTTCCAAGTTTCCAGACGTCTGGACAACCTCCAAACCCATTTATAAAACCTCCTTTTATTTAAACCTTTATTTAAAATCTTTCTTCAAGGTCAAGCATTACCTCATATGTTACATACTTATCTAAATTTGCAAAATTACTAAAATCTTCTCTAGCTGATTGATCTCCACAATCTGTGGATCCTTCCTTTACGTTATCTTCTCTAGCATATTCATTTACTTCTGCTACTGCTTTTCTCCAAGCTCTGTATTCTACCATTAAATTATTGTCCTTAATTGGCAAACAATGCTCTTTATAATTAAATTGGCCATCATAATGTAATGTTGATTTATCACTCACTCTTGTTACTGTTAATTTCATTTATAAAACCTCCTTATCTAATATCATTTATTTCTACAATATGTTGCTCTGGATAATCTTTTCTAAATTTATCTATAGCAATATAAACATCATTTGCTACTACAATAACAACTTTTCCTAGACTACAAACTATTTCATACTTTTTATCTCTCATAAAATAACCTCCTTAAATAACTTCTTTTATTTCAACTTTTCAATTATTCCTTTATTAATTAAATACCAATCATAAGATTCTTTTGCATCTTTTTCTGACCAAGTAGAAGAAACAACATGTTTAGAAACTCTTTCCTCATAATCTTTAATGTCGGCATTTAAAACCCAACAAATAGAAACAATTTCTTTTATATTTAAATCATACATAAATAAAATCTCCTTTTCATTATCTAATCAACACAAGTTTCTCCACACTTTGGACATTTATATATAATCATAGGACCAGTACCTTTACCATGAACACTTTTATATTTATTAACATATAAACCCTCTGGATAACGTTCAATTTCTGCATTAACATTAACATGCTCTCCACATTCACAATAATAAACTACCTTAACCTCTTTTTCTGCAACTTCTGAACAATGTTTAGCTATCCATGCCATATCTATTCCAATAACCTCTAATGATTCCTCAGCTTCTTTAAGTACTCTCTCTGTATTTGTCATTTAAACAACCTCCATAAACTTAATTTAACCTATAATTAATTATACTACTTGTATACACAATTGTCAACACAATTATAAATTATTTCCAAGTCTACAATGATAATTTTTGCAATTCCAATAAAAACACTTTTTTAAATTACTACAATCTTTTTTGCAATATTTAGTTTTATACAAAATAAATAATTCAAAAGGCAATTGAGATAAAACTAACGTTAAAATAATAAAATACCATTTCATAATTAAATACCCTCTCATTTTTCTAATTTCGCCAGGCGATTATTCAAATTATCTAAACCTTTCATATACTCATTTCTAAATTTATCTAATGATAAAACATTTTTTTTTGTCCCTGGAGCTTCTTCTTTATCACTCTTGATACTAGATACCTCTTCAATAGTGTTATATTGCCTATAATCAATATTATGTACAACAAAAGACATATTCAAATAACGATTCATTCTAAGCTTTATTTTATTTTCTCTATAATCCTCGTAATCTTCAGCACGATAAAATGAATAATTAAACCATCTATCCATTTGAAATAGATTAGAGCAAATGATTACAAAATTTACACTCTCCCTAATGTTAATATTCATCCTGTTATATTTAGGAGAAGTCATAAACATAGCAAATTGTTTCTTTCTGACTTGTGTAATACGTCTTAATAAGTCATCAGGAAAAGCTCCAACACCAAGATTACAAGAAAAATCACTTTGTGATTCATCATAAATAAAAATACTATTCTTGGGCAAAAACAATATTTCTTCCCAATGCATTATTAACTTCTGTTTTTCTCTTAAAACATTCCCATCATCATCTAATATCTCCGCTGGATAAACCCAAGCTTGGCCAACTACATTTATATTACTATAAATTTTAATATGCCTATGAGGATAATTCTTTTTCATACTAAGAGCAAATTGCAAACAACCCATTGTTTTCCCTTCTCCATAATAACCAGTAAAAGCCCAAATACCAAAAAGCCTTAAATAATCTTTACCTGAAAGAATATCAAACGCAACTAGCTTCACAAAATCAACTATTTTGATAAATCTTTTTTCCCTGATATGATAAAGTTTATGTTTAAAAAGTATCATTTTTTTATGTTTTCGTGGAGATCTATTCTTGATGACGACAAGAGCTACAATAAAATTAAAATATAATAAAAAAAAACCAACAAATATTAAAATAATAATTAATGTAGCTTTTAAGACTGTAAATACAATATCCATAAATTAACCTCTCACTAATTTAATCAAATAAGTTACGACTTTTAAAACAAAACTAAAATTATCAACAATAATTTGTACCAAGAGACAACAAATTAAAATATCAATAGGCACAAAAAATGAAGCAGATTGAAAAAGTCCAATTAAAAAAGAAAAAGCATTATCTATATTTACATAAAAACTATCAGGAACATTTAGCATAGGAAGCAACCTATCTAGTAAAGCAATAACCAATTTCATTAATTCTGCTATAATATCCATTAATCAATTATCTCCCTTGGTGTGAATTTTTTCCAAACATAATATAATGTTTGAAGCACAAAACCAATTCCAACAATATTTCTAAAATAATCAATCAGTGTAAACCCTCCGAAACTATAATTATTTAACATTCCAAAATCAAACAAAGTATAAATATCCTGTCCAAAAGGATAAGAAGGAGCACCAAAACGAGAAGTTGCCGCAACCCAAAGACTACGAAAATTAAAACTTATAACAGGCGGAGTCCCTTTAGAAGTATTCATATTCAAAAGTTTATCCCATGTATGATAAAATCTATCAAACCCAACTGCACCACTTACGGCAGCAACACCACCTTCTGCAGCTCCTGAAATATCTATAGCCTGGTCTTGTTCTAATGTTGTTTCCTTAACCGCCTCTCGTGCAATATCCTTTGTTTGCGTCAAAGCTGAATCCTTTGTCAAAGAACCAGTATTGACGACTACATTTCCATCAGCAACATCAACTGAACCATCTGATTTCGTTTTATATAAATCCTCTGCATACCCAGACATTGATTGTGTCATATCAATTGTATCTGTCATAGCTTCAATAGACACAGTGTTTTGACCTCTAATATAAAAACTATCATATCCAGCCCAATTATTAGGCATACTCCAACCAAGAGGATCCTCAGAAATATAATTAACACCATCCGCACTAATAGATACATAAACAAATGTTTTAGATGTATTATCTAATTTAAAATATTGTGGTGTAGCTTTTAAATAACTGTTATTAATAACACTTGCACCATAATTACCTTCATAGCCCACAGCTGTTATATGTCTACCCATATCCACAGAATCGCTAGTATCTCCGTTTGTATTAGATATTCTTAATGTAATAACAGAACCTAAAGGATAATTGTAATCTATAGCATTACTTAATAAACCATAAACAGATGTACCCAAATGTACAATAGGTACCTCCTTAGTTTTAGATAAAATAGCTTTCCAACCATCAATAGTATCCTTAGCCAAAGTAAAATACCCATTACCTAAAGCACCCAAACCCATACCCGCCAAGGTTTTACTTGTAATAAAATCATTCTCTATTTTTTGCATTACTTGTATATCACCATTTTGAGAAACATACCCCATATTAACAGCCAAAGTACCTAAAACAACCAGAGCTGCTTCAACTGATACAACTTCAATAGGCAAGCCACCCGCCTTAACTTTATCAGGCTTATTAAAATTAAAAAATATAATACAAGTAACAATAAACATAATAATAAATCTTTGTAAAAATGAACGTTTTTCTATAGACATCTTTATTTCCTCCCATAATAATATATAAAAAAAAGGAAGTGGCTAGATGACACCACAACCCTTATTAGGTTCGGACTATATAGCCTTACTAGCTTTCTTCTGCAAGAATCCTAAAGCCTTTTTAATTCCAAAACCTATTGCCCAACATGAAAGACCGATTGGAACGACAATTGCAATTATTGCAAGAACCGTAGGAACAATAGAACTAGCAAAACCTGTTATTGTAGTAACCACTGCAGGATCTAATAAACTTACACCACCTGACATTAATAAAAACCTCCCAAAATTTAATTTATATAACCCTTTTAGAGTAATATACTAAAAACCATTGTCATCTCGTTCATAATGAAAATTATCTGCTTCTATATCCATAGCATGACTAGCTTTCTTTTGTAAAAATTGAATTGCCTTACCAATACCCAAACCTATAGCCCAACATGAAAGACCAATAGGAATTATTATAGTTAAAATTGCTAAAATTGTTGGAACAATAGAACTTGCATAACTATTAATTAATGTTGTCACAGCTGAATCAATTAAACTAGTACCTCCAATCAACATAAAAATCACTCCCTAAAATTTAATATATTGTCTAAAATAACTTAGTATAATAAATTTCCAAATACACCAAGCTATAAAAGCAGCTATTAAAACCCCAGTAAGCCAACCAGCACAACGTATATATAGTTGTAACTTACTTAATAATAGAATAATCTGGTTGCCTTGTTCTACTGTCATTTAAAATACCTTAGGATTATATTTTAATGTTTCACACAAAATTATATTAAAACAACAAAACATAGCTATACCTAAAAAACAATATTGAACTATTAACATATATAGAGCCTCCTAAGCAGTTATAGTAAAAGGTTTTACAAGCTTAAAGCTAGACACTGTAGCAACTGGAGCATTATTCTTACCTGGTTTCATAGAGTAGAGAACTTCATAAACTCCAGGCAATTCCGTTAAGTCCATAAGACAACTTGGATCTAAAGATAACTGCAAAGGTAAAAACCCCTTACAACCCTTTTCACCTGATGGTGTTATGCTTAGAAATGATATTTTTACACCTGTAAGCCTTTCCTTTGATTCATTTTCAAAATCATAAGGTTTGCTATGACCTAAAACTATTATTTTTTCCATTGAATACACCTCCTTACAATTAAAAGTATATATACAAAGTAGAGTTATGTCAACACAATTGTGTAAGTTTAGTTACATAATTAAATTGACATAAAAATATTACATATTTACTATATAATATAATATAAATACGTAATTTATTAACTGTATTTTGGAAGGAACAACAAAATTGAATAACAATTTAAAAGAATTTAGAATCATAAATAAAATGACACAAGAAGACTGTGCAAGAAAAATTAATATATCCTTAACAGGATTCAGAGATATAGAAAAAAACAGAAGTATACCTTCTGTAGAAATAGCTATAAAAATAAAAAGAATCCTCAATGTGAAGGACATTGAGGACTTGTTTGATATTGACAATTGACTATAGTCTTAATATATTCTATAATTTATACAAGAACCACAGAGTATAAGGTGTTATTTACAAATCATTATCTATTGACTTAGGTAATCGATTTTTAACTACTTTATACTTTTTTTCTTTATATAATTTATAATCTTTAAGAACATTACTATTTAAATTTAATACTTCGCCAGTGTTAAAGTCTCCTAACATCATCTTTACATTATCATTATCATTTAAATAACATAACATATCTGATATATCATCAACAAAATTTTCTGTCACCTGACGTTTATAAACTCCATAAGAAGCAATACTGTTAATAGCTCTTTTAGTAATCTTATCGATATCACATTTATAATTATAATTACGTATAAATCTAAAGTCATATTCTAAAGCATCTATTTTACAAGAGCGCAACCGTTCCCACCAATCAGAGTATACAAACTTTTTATCAATAACCTTTTTACCGAAACTTAAGCTTTCAGAAGTTATGTAATCTAAAATAATATCCCTATTGTCTAAAATTTGATATAACTTGTCTAGCTCTGGAGCATTGCGAACTTCTTTAATCGGTAAACATGCTAACATATCAGCATTACAATAAAACTTCCTTTTAGTCTGAAATTCTATATTATTTATTATTGTTATTTTAGGCATATAGGAATTAGCTAAGTCTTTTATATCTTGGAACTTTACATTTTTATTATCTAATGTTTTCTGAAATTCACTCTTTACTCTCTGATCACAACCAAAATCTATATAATATCGTAGTTTTGCTTCCTCCAAAGCATTAAAAGACTTTTTAGAAAATGCAAATTCATAACAATATAAATCATACTCACTTATCAAGCCATTTGCTTTCCAGATAGCAAAGAAAAAACTTTTATAACCTTCTTCTATAACTTCCCTGGACTTATTATATATTCTAATAAATAAATTATTAGATTTACGTTGTCCAAGTGCAAAATAATCTAGTGTTATATCATCTCTATAAATATTGCCAATCTTTTGATACTTGTCAAGGGATGTTTTCATATCCTTTTTAATTTTCTTATCACTAAAAAAACTATATGAATTTTGTATTGAATTAGTATGATAGCAATAATCAATACGATTTTCTCTACAAAAATCAATTTCTAAATGAAAGCAATCCAAAATTTTTTTTACCTCATTATAACTATCATTGATACAATTATTATACTTATCCCCCCAGAGATAAAAAGACCTTAATTGTATAACTATTCTTGGTGTAGAGCTATTAGGTAAATAGTCAGATATAAAAACATCATACTTATCAGGTACCGTTAAACAATACTCATATATCGCGTAATGTTTTTTAGTAAGTTGCAAATTAGTTTCAAATCCTCCAACTAATCCACATTCCTTTTCATCCAACCTAAAAGGTAAAAAATTAATGTTTTTTTCTTCTTTTGTTTTAGGCTTTTTAAATTGCTCCTTTAAAAGTAACAATTTAGTTATAAATTCAAAAGCCAAAGAATTTTCATTGCAATCATTTTTTAAAAATATCGTATAGTATAAAGTATCAATATTATGTATATATTTTTGCCTTATACAATCGAATATTTCTCTTTTAGGCTTGTCCAATTCATTGTAAAAATCTGTTCTTTTTATATCAATTCTTGTTGACAAAAACTTCCCTCCTTTTTGTGGTCAAAAGGCAATCTGACCACACAATAAAATGGCATGTAATAGGCTTGGTTATGCAATCGGACTAGTAATCGCCATGGGACGTATTACAAGACCGTCCCTTTTAACCTATTTTTATGATTTTTCACTCCTTTTTTAAAGGCTCCGCCTCCTTAAAAAAGCAATGAAAAAATTATTTTAAAAGCACAGTTTCTAAAGATACGATAAAAACGAAAAATGTATAAATATAAAAACATATATATATAAAATTTAATGGAAACAGTTGATTTTTATTCAAAGGTTTTTTAATATAAAAATAAGATATAGTCAAAAATATTAAGCAAAATATTGAACCAAATATATTAAACATATAAACTCCTTAGTTATTATTTTTTACAATTTCTTTAATAATAATATTTATATCATCCTTTTCAACTTTAATATAATTATTATCATAATGCAGCTTTAAAAAATATTCTGATACAGTAAAACCACCTTCAACCGCAATCTTTTCAATCTCCTTTTTCAAAGCTTCTGTTACCCTAAAATGAATCACCTTATTTTTAGTCAATATAAAAACCTCCAAACTAATTTAACATTTTTTTAATAAAATAGGACTATACCAAATTACTGTTTTTACTTTAGCAAATTCATGAATTATTAATTTTTGTTGTAAAATTTCTTTGTATGTTTTTCTTTGAACTATTTTAAATTTATTATTATATAGCTTATAACCGAAAATATAATTGAATTTCATGGTACCTCCTTTAGAAAGTCTTTGCAGAAAACTGTCCTATAATAAGATAGGAGTTATCTAAATTCTAGGCCAGTTTTTCTAAGGGGTGTGCAGTGCACGAAATATAAATGGGGAAGACCCCAAACCCCTATTAACTGGCATTTTAAATAATCTGAAGCATTATAATATGCTCGGCATATAGTATAATTTACTTTTAAAATGTATAGCTAGTCGCTAAGAAGAAAATAATAATTGTAATTACGTTATATGCCATGAACGCTCTTTTTACTTTAATTGCATAATTTAATACTCTTAATCGCTCTTATTGGTTACTTAATAATTTAATATTATCTAACTCTTCAACTAATAAAAGTACTTCATGCAAAGCTCCCTTATATTCAATACAATCTTTAGAATTTTTATCAGTAGTCATAATAATACCCTGAAGTGTCTCTTTACGTTTAAATAAATATTCTATAGCCTGGTATCTAAATTGCTCATCCTTATCAATAGGCAAAACAACATTTTTTACTTTAGGCTTATTTATACTTTTACGTAATAAATCTAAATCTAATAAAGCATTACGTAATAATTCCTCTTTAATATCTAACATCATTTTATTAACTGCGGTACCTTCCGAAGAATATATAACATCAGGTATAATAACTTTATCCTTTGGAGCTTCTACTAAATCCATAATAACTTGCCCTGAAATTATAACATCAGATTCATTTAATTCTTTTTTAACTTCCCTAATTTCTTTAATAGTCATATCTGAATTTATTTTTTCTCTTTGTTCAGGGGCCAGTGATAACATTTCTGTCAACTGAGAATAACCATAATCTAAATATTTTTTATCCATCCACATTTTAGGGTAGATACCACCAGAATAATCAGCATATTTTTCAACCAATAAAATAAAATTATTTGTACTACTCTTCTTAAAATTTAATTCCTTTTCAGCAAATTCATTTACATTACTGTAACCTGCTTCTTCATAATATTTAAAATGCCTAACCTCCCAAAGAAAATAACCAATACAATAAAAATCATGTGAAATAGTTCCAATACGCTCTTTAATTTTTCCAACATACCTTTCCAAGTTTCCAGACGTCTGGACAACCTCCAAACCCATTTATAAAACCTCCTTTTATTTAAACCTTTATTTAAAATCTTTCTTCAAGGTCAAGCATTACCTCATATGTTACATACTTATCTAAATTTGCAAAATTACTAAAATCTTCTCTAGCTGATTGATCTCCACAATCTGTGGATCCTTCCTTTACGTTATCTTCTCTAGCATATTCATTTACTTCTGCTACTGCTTTTCTCCAAGCTCTGTATTCTACCATTAAATTATTGTCCTTAATTGGCAAACAATGCTCTTTATAATTAAATTGGCCATCATAATGTAATGTTGATTTATCACTCACTCTTGTTACTGTTAATTTCATTTATAAAACCTCCTTATCTAATATCATTTATTTCTACAATATGTTGCTCTGGATAATCTTTTCTAAATTTATCTATAGCAATATAAACATCATTTGCTACTACAATAACAACTTTTCCTAGACTACAAACTATTTCATACTTTTTATCTCTCATAAAATAACCTCCTTAAATAACTTCTTTTATTTCAACTTTTCAATTATTCCTTTATTAATTAAATACCAATCATAAGATTCTTTTGCATCTTTTTCTGACCAAGTAGAAGAAACAACATGTTTAGAAACTCTTTCCTCATAATCTTTAATGTCGGCATTTAAAACCCAACAAATAGAAACAATTTCTTTTATATTTAAATCATACATAAATAAAATCTCCTTTTCATTATCTAATCAACACAAGTTTCTCCACACTTTGGACATTTATATATAATCATAGGACCAGTACCTTTACCATGAACACTTTTATATTTATTAACATATAAACCCTCTGGATAACGTTCAATTTCTGCATTAACATTAACATGCTCTCCACATTCACAATAATAAACTACCTTAACCTCTTTTTCTGCAACTTCTGAACAATGTTTAGCTATCCATGCCATATCTATTCCAATAACCTCTAATGATTCCTCAGCTTCTTTAAGTACTCTCTCTGTATTTGTCATTTAAACAACCTCCATAAACTTAATTTAACCTATAATTAATTATACTACTTGTATACACAATTGTCAACACAATTATAAATTATTTCCAAGTCTACAATGATAATTTTTGCAATTCCAATAAAAACACTTTTTTAAATTACTACAATCTTTTTTGCAATATTTAGTTTTATACAAAATAAATAATTCAAAAGGCAATTGAGATAAAACTAACGTTAAAATAATAAAATACCATTTCATAATTAAATACCCTCTCATTTTTCTAATTTCGCCAGGCGATTATTCAAATTATCTAAACCTTTCATATACTCATTTCTAAATTTATCTAATGATAAAACATTTTTTTTTGTCCCTGGAGCTTCTTCTTTATCACTCTTGATACTAGATACCTCTTCAATAGTGTTATATTGCCTATAATCAATATTATGTACAACAAAAGACATATTCAAATAACGATTCATTCTAAGCTTTATTTTATTTTCTCTATAATCCTCGTAATCTTCAGCACGATAAAATGAATAATTAAACCATCTATCCATTTGAAATAGATTAGAGCAAATGATTACAAAATTTACACTCTCCCTAATGTTAATATTCATCCTGTTATATTTAGGAGAAGTCATAAACATAGCAAATTGTTTCTTTCTGACTTGTGTAATACGTCTTAATAAGTCATCAGGAAAAGCTCCAACACCAAGATTACAAGAAAAATCACTTTGTGATTCATCATAAATAAAAATACTATTCTTGGGCAAAAACAATATTTCTTCCCAATGCATTATTAACTTCTGTTTTTCTCTTAAAACATTCCCATCATCATCTAATATCTCCGCTGGATAAACCCAAGCTTGGCCAACTACATTTATATTACTATAAATTTTAATATGCCTATGAGGATAATTCTTTTTCATACTAAGAGCAAATTGCAAACAACCCATTGTTTTCCCTTCTCCATAATAACCAGTAAAAGCCCAAATACCAAAAAGCCTTAAATAATCTTTACCTGAAAGAATATCAAACGCAACTAGCTTCACAAAATCAACTATTTTGATAAATCTTTTTTCCCTGATATGATAAAGTTTATGTTTAAAAAGTATCATTTTTTTATGTTTTCGTGGAGATCTATTCTTGATGACGACAAGAGCTACAATAAAATTAAAATATAATAAAAAAAAACCAACAAATATTAAAATAATAATTAATGTAGCTTTTAAGACTGTAAATACAATATCCATAAATTAACCTCTCACTAATTTAATCAAATAAGTTACGACTTTTAAAACAAAACTAAAATTATCAACAATAATTTGTACCAAGAGACAACAAATTAAAATATCAATAGGCACAAAAAATGAAGCAGATTGAAAAAGTCCAATTAAAAAAGAAAAAGCATTATCTATATTTACATAAAAACTATCAGGAACATTTAGCATAGGAAGCAACCTATCTAGTAAAGCAATAACCAATTTCATTAATTCTGCTATAATATCCATTAATCAATTATCTCCCTTGGTGTGAATTTTTTCCAAACATAATATAATGTTTGAAGCACAAAACCAATTCCAACAATATTTCTAAAATAATCAATCAGTGTAAACCCTCCGAAACTATAATTATTTAACATTCCAAAATCAAACAAAGTATAAATATCCTGTCCAAAAGGATAAGAAGGAGCACCAAAACGAGAAGTTGCCGCAACCCAAAGACTACGAAAATTAAAACTTATAACAGGCGGAGTCCCTTTAGAAGTATTCATATTCAAAAGTTTATCCCATGTATGATAAAATCTATCAAACCCAACTGCACCACTTACGGCAGCAACACCACCTTCTGCAGCTCCTGAAATATCTATAGCCTGGTCTTGTTCTAATGTTGTTTCCTTAACCGCCTCTCGTGCAATATCCTTTGTTTGCGTCAAAGCTGAATCCTTTGTCAAAGAACCAGTATTGACGACTACATTTCCATCAGCAACATCAACTGAACCATCTGATTTCGTTTTATATAAATCCTCTGCATACCCAGACATTGATTGTGTCATATCAATTGTATCTGTCATAGCTTCAATAGACACAGTGTTTTGACCTCTAATATAAAAACTATCATATCCAGCCCAATTATTAGGCATACTCCAACCAAGAGGATCCTCAGAAATATAATTAACACCATCCGCACTAATAGATACATAAACAAATGTTTTAGATGTATTATCTAATTTAAAATATTGTGGTGTAGCTTTTAAATAACTGTTATTAATAACACTTGCACCATAATTACCTTCATAGCCCACAGCTGTTATATGTCTACCCATATCCACAGAATCGCTAGTATCTCCGTTTGTATTAGATATTCTTAATGTAATAACAGAACCTAAAGGATAATTGTAATCTATAGCATTACTTAATAAACCATAAACAGATGTACCCAAATGTACAATAGGTACCTCCTTAGTTTTAGATAAAATAGCTTTCCAACCATCAATAGTATCCTTAGCCAAAGTAAAATACCCATTACCTAAAGCACCCAAACCCATACCCGCCAAGGTTTTACTTGTAATAAAATCATTCTCTATTTTTTGCATTACTTGTATATCACCATTTTGAGAAACATACCCCATATTAACAGCCAAAGTACCTAAAACAACCAGAGCTGCTTCAACTGATACAACTTCAATAGGCAAGCCACCCGCCTTAACTTTATCAGGCTTATTAAAATTAAAAAATATAATACAAGTAACAATAAACATAATAATAAATCTTTGTAAAAATGAACGTTTTTCTATAGACATCTTTATTTCCTCCCATAATAATATATAAAAAAAAGGAAGTGGCTAGATGACACCACAACCCTTATTAGGTTCGGACTATATAGCCTTACTAGCTTTCTTCTGCAAGAATCCTAAAGCCTTTTTAATTCCAAAACCTATTGCCCAACATGAAAGACCGATTGGAACGACAATTGCAATTATTGCAAGAACCGTAGGAACAATAGAACTAGCAAAACCTGTTATTGTAGTAACCACTGCAGGATCTAATAAACTTACACCACCTGACATTAATAAAAACCTCCCAAAATTTAATTTATATAACCCTTTTAGAGTAATATACTAAAAACCATTGTCATCTCGTTCATAATGAAAATTATCTGCTTCTATATCCATAGCATGACTAGCTTTCTTTTGTAAAAATTGAATTGCCTTACCAATACCCAAACCTATAGCCCAACATGAAAGACCAATAGGAATTATTATAGTTAAAATTGCTAAAATTGTTGGAACAATAGAACTTGCATAACTATTAATTAATGTTGTCACAGCTGAATCAATTAAACTAGTACCTCCAATCAACATAAAAATCACTCCCTAAAATTTAATATATTGTCTAAAATAACTTAGTATAATAAATTTCCAAATACACCAAGCTATAAAAGCAGCTATTAAAACCCCAGTAAGCCAACCAGCACAACGTATATATAGTTGTAACTTACTTAATAATAGAATAATCTGGTTGCCTTGTTCTACTGTCATTTAAAATACCTTAGGATTATATTTTAATGTTTCACACAAAATTATATTAAAACAACAAAACATAGCTATACCTAAAAAACAATATTGAACTATTAACATATATAGAGCCTCCTAAGCAGTTATAGTAAAAGGTTTTACAAGCTTAAAGCTAGACACTGTAGCAACTGGAGCATTATTCTTACCTGGTTTCATAGAGTAGAGAACTTCATAAACTCCAGGCAATTCCGTTAAGTCCATAAGACAACTTGGATCTAAAGATAACTGCAAAGGTAAAAACCCCTTACAACCCTTTTCACCTGATGGTGTTATGCTTAGAAATGATATTTTTACACCTGTAAGCCTTTCCTTTGATTCATTTTCAAAATCATAAGGTTTGCTATGACCTAAAACTATTATTTTTTCCATTGAATACACCTCCTTACAATTAAAAGTATATATACAAAGTAGAGTTATGTCAACACAATTGTGTAAGTTTAGTTACATAATTAAATTGACATAAAAATATTACATATTTACTATATAATATAATATAAATACGTAATTTATTAACTGTATTTTGGAAGGAACAACAAAATTGAATAACAATTTAAAAGAATTTAGAATCATAAATAAAATGACACAAGAAGACTGTGCAAGAAAAATTAATATATCCTTAACAGGATTCAGAGATATAGAAAAAAACAGAAGTATACCTTCTGTAGAAATAGCTATAAAAATAAAAAGAATCCTCAATGTGAAGGACATTGAGGACTTGTTTGATATTGACAATTGACTATAGTCTTAATATATTCTATAATTTATACAAGAACCACAGAGTATAAGGTGTTATTTACAAATCATTATCTATTGACTTAGGTAATCGATTTTTAACTACTTTATACTTTTTTTCTTTATATAATTTATAATCTTTAAGAACATTACTATTTAAATTTAATACTTCGCCAGTGTTAAAGTCTCCTAACATCATCTTTACATTATCATTATCATTTAAATAACATAACATATCTGATATATCATCAACAAAATTTTCTGTCACCTGACGTTTATAAACTCCATAAGAAGCAATACTGTTAATAGCTCTTTTAGTAATCTTATCGATATCACATTTATAATTATAATTACGTATAAATCTAAAGTCATATTCTAAAGCATCTATTTTACAAGAGCGCAACCGTTCCCACCAATCAGAGTATACAAACTTTTTATCAATAACCTTTTTACCGAAACTTAAGCTTTCAGAAGTTATGTAATCTAAAATAATATCCCTATTGTCTAAAATTTGATATAACTTGTCTAGCTCTGGAGCATTGCGAACTTCTTTAATCGGTAAACATGCTAACATATCAGCATTACAATAAAACTTCCTTTTAGTCTGAAATTCTATATTATTTATTATTGTTATTTTAGGCATATAGGAATTAGCTAAGTCTTTTATATCTTGGAACTTTACATTTTTATTATCTAATGTTTTCTGAAATTCACTCTTTACTCTCTGATCACAACCAAAATCTATATAATATCGTAGTTTTGCTTCCTCCAAAGCATTAAAAGACTTTTTAGAAAATGCAAATTCATAACAATATAAATCATACTCACTTATCAAGCCATTTGCTTTCCAGATAGCAAAGAAAAAACTTTTATAACCTTCTTCTATAACTTCCCTGGACTTATTATATATTCTAATAAATAAATTATTAGATTTACGTTGTCCAAGTGCAAAATAATCTAGTGTTATATCATCTCTATAAATATTGCCAATCTTTTGATACTTGTCAAGGGATGTTTTCATATCCTTTTTAATTTTCTTATCACTAAAAAAACTATATGAATTTTGTATTGAATTAGTATGATAGCAATAATCAATACGATTTTCTCTACAAAAATCAATTTCTAAATGAAAGCAATCCAAAATTTTTTTTACCTCATTATAACTATCATTGATACAATTATTATACTTATCCCCCCAGAGATAAAAAGACCTTAATTGTATAACTATTCTTGGTGTAGAGCTATTAGGTAAATAGTCAGATATAAAAACATCATACTTATCAGGTACCGTTAAACAATACTCATATATCGCGTAATGTTTTTTAGTAAGTTGCAAATTAGTTTCAAATCCTCCAACTAATCCACATTCCTTTTCATCCAACCTAAAAGGTAAAAAATTAATGTTTTTTTCTTCTTTTGTTTTAGGCTTTTTAAATTGCTCCTTTAAAAGTAACAATTTAGTTATAAATTCAAAAGCCAAAGAATTTTCATTGCAATCATTTTTTAAAAATATCGTATAGTATAAAGTATCAATATTATGTATATATTTTTGCCTTATACAATCGAATATTTCTCTTTTAGGCTTGTCCAATTCATTGTAAAAATCTGTTCTTTTTATATCAATTCTTGTTGACAAAAACTTCCCTCCTTTTTGTGGTCAAAAGGCAATCTGACCACACAATAAAATGGCATGTAATAGGCTTGGTTATGCAATCGGACTAGTAATCGCCATGGGACGTATTACAAGACCGTCCCTTTTAACCTATTTTTATGATTTTTCACTCCTTTTTTAAAGGCTCCGCCTCCTTAAAAAAGCAATGAAAAAATTATTTTAAAAGCACAGTTTCTAAAGATACGATAAAAACGAAAAATGTATAAATATAAAAACATATATATATAAAATTTAATGGAAACAGTTGATTTTTATTCAAAGGTTTTTTAATATAAAAATAAGATATAGTCAAAAATATTAAGCAAAATATTGAACCAAATATATTAAACATATAAACTCCTTAGTTATTATTTTTTACAATTTCTTTAATAATAATATTTATATCATCCTTTTCAACTTTAATATAATTATTATCATAATGCAGCTTTAAAAAATATTCTGATACAGTAAAACCACCTTCAACCGCAATCTTTTCAATCTCCTTTTTCAAAGCTTCTGTTACCCTAAAATGAATCACCTTATTTTTAGTCAATATAAAAACCTCCAAACTAATTTAACATTTTTTTAATAAAATAGGACTATACCAAATTACTGTTTTTACTTTAGCAAATTCATGAATTATTAATTTTTGTTGTAAAATTTCTTTGTATGTTTTTCTTTGAACTATTTTAAATTTATTATTATATAGCTTATAACCGAAAATATAATTGAATTTCATGGTACCTCCTTTAGAAAGTCTTTGCAGAAAACTGTCCTATAATAAGATAGGAGTTATCTAAATTCTAGGCCAGTTTTTCTAAGGGGTGTGCAGTGCACGAAATATAAATGGGGAAGACCCCAAACCCCTATTAACTGGCATTTTAAATAATCTGAAGCATTATAATATGCTCGGCATATAGTATAATTTACTTTTAAAATGTATAGCTAGTCGCTAAGAAGAAAATAATAATTGTAATTACGTTATATGCCATGAACGCTCTTTTTACTTTAATTGCATAATTTAATACTCTTAATCGCTCTTATTGGTTACTTAATAATTTAATATTATCTAACTCTTCAACTAATAAAAGTACTTCATGCAAAGCTCCCTTATATTCAATACAATCTTTAGAATTTTTATCAGTAGTCATAATAATACCCTGAAGTGTCTCTTTACGTTTAAATAAATATTCTATAGCCTGGTATCTAAATTGCTCATCCTTATCAATAGGCAAAACAACATTTTTTACTTTAGGCTTATTTATACTTTTACGTAATAAATCTAAATCTAATAAAGCATTACGTAATAATTCCTCTTTAATATCTAACATCATTTTATTAACTGCGGTACCTTCCGAAGAATATATAACATCAGGTATAATAACTTTATCCTTTGGAGCTTCTACTAAATCCATAATAACTTGCCCTGAAATTATAACATCAGATTCATTTAATTCTTTTTTAACTTCCCTAATTTCTTTAATAGTCATATCTGAATTTATTTTTTCTCTTTGTTCAGGGGCCAGTGATAACATTTCTGTCAACTGAGAATAACCATAATCTAAATATTTTTTATCCATCCACATTTTAGGGTAGATACCACCAGAATAATCAGCATATTTTTCAACCAATAAAATAAAATTATTTGTACTACTCTTCTTAAAATTTAATTCCTTTTCAGCAAATTCATTTACATTACTGTAACCTGCTTCTTCATAATATTTAAAATGCCTAACCTCCCAAAGAAAATAACCAATACAATAAAAATCATGTGAAATAGTTCCAATACGCTCTTTAATTTTTCCAACATACCTTTCCAAGTTTCCAGACGTCTGGACAACCTCCAAACCCATTTATAAAACCTCCTTTTATTTAAACCTTTATTTAAAATCTTTCTTCAAGGTCAAGCATTACCTCATATGTTACATACTTATCTAAATTTGCAAAATTACTAAAATCTTCTCTAGCTGATTGATCTCCACAATCTGTGGATCCTTCCTTTACGTTATCTTCTCTAGCATATTCATTTACTTCTGCTACTGCTTTTCTCCAAGCTCTGTATTCTACCATTAAATTATTGTCCTTAATTGGCAAACAATGCTCTTTATAATTAAATTGGCCATCATAATGTAATGTTGATTTATCACTCACTCTTGTTACTGTTAATTTCATTTATAAAACCTCCTTATCTAATATCATTTATTTCTACAATATGTTGCTCTGGATAATCTTTTCTAAATTTATCTATAGCAATATAAACATCATTTGCTACTACAATAACAACTTTTCCTAGACTACAAACTATTTCATACTTTTTATCTCTCATAAAATAACCTCCTTAAATAACTTCTTTTATTTCAACTTTTCAATTATTCCTTTATTAATTAAATACCAATCATAAGATTCTTTTGCATCTTTTTCTGACCAAGTAGAAGAAACAACATGTTTAGAAACTCTTTCCTCATAATCTTTAATGTCGGCATTTAAAACCCAACAAATAGAAACAATTTCTTTTATATTTAAATCATACATAAATAAAATCTCCTTTTCATTATCTAATCAACACAAGTTTCTCCACACTTTGGACATTTATATATAATCATAGGACCAGTACCTTTACCATGAACACTTTTATATTTATTAACATATAAACCCTCTGGATAACGTTCAATTTCTGCATTAACATTAACATGCTCTCCACATTCACAATAATAAACTACCTTAACCTCTTTTTCTGCAACTTCTGAACAATGTTTAGCTATCCATGCCATATCTATTCCAATAACCTCTAATGATTCCTCAGCTTCTTTAAGTACTCTCTCTGTATTTGTCATTTAAACAACCTCCATAAACTTAATTTAACCTATAATTAATTATACTACTTGTATACACAATTGTCAACACAATTATAAATTATTTCCAAGTCTACAATGATAATTTTTGCAATTCCAATAAAAACACTTTTTTAAATTACTACAATCTTTTTTGCAATATTTAGTTTTATACAAAATAAATAATTCAAAAGGCAATTGAGATAAAACTAACGTTAAAATAATAAAATACCATTTCATAATTAAATACCCTCTCATTTTTCTAATTTCGCCAGGCGATTATTCAAATTATCTAAACCTTTCATATACTCATTTCTAAATTTATCTAATGATAAAACATTTTTTTTTGTCCCTGGAGCTTCTTCTTTATCACTCTTGATACTAGATACCTCTTCAATAGTGTTATATTGCCTATAATCAATATTATGTACAACAAAAGACATATTCAAATAACGATTCATTCTAAGCTTTATTTTATTTTCTCTATAATCCTCGTAATCTTCAGCACGATAAAATGAATAATTAAACCATCTATCCATTTGAAATAGATTAGAGCAAATGATTACAAAATTTACACTCTCCCTAATGTTAATATTCATCCTGTTATATTTAGGAGAAGTCATAAACATAGCAAATTGTTTCTTTCTGACTTGTGTAATACGTCTTAATAAGTCATCAGGAAAAGCTCCAACACCAAGATTACAAGAAAAATCACTTTGTGATTCATCATAAATAAAAATACTATTCTTGGGCAAAAACAATATTTCTTCCCAATGCATTATTAACTTCTGTTTTTCTCTTAAAACATTCCCATCATCATCTAATATCTCCGCTGGATAAACCCAAGCTTGGCCAACTACATTTATATTACTATAAATTTTAATATGCCTATGAGGATAATTCTTTTTCATACTAAGAGCAAATTGCAAACAACCCATTGTTTTCCCTTCTCCATAATAACCAGTAAAAGCCCAAATACCAAAAAGCCTTAAATAATCTTTACCTGAAAGAATATCAAACGCAACTAGCTTCACAAAATCAACTATTTTGATAAATCTTTTTTCCCTGATATGATAAAGTTTATGTTTAAAAAGTATCATTTTTTTATGTTTTCGTGGAGATCTATTCTTGATGACGACAAGAGCTACAATAAAATTAAAATATAATAAAAAAAAACCAACAAATATTAAAATAATAATTAATGTAGCTTTTAAGACTGTAAATACAATATCCATAAATTAACCTCTCACTAATTTAATCAAATAAGTTACGACTTTTAAAACAAAACTAAAATTATCAACAATAATTTGTACCAAGAGACAACAAATTAAAATATCAATAGGCACAAAAAATGAAGCAGATTGAAAAAGTCCAATTAAAAAAGAAAAAGCATTATCTATATTTACATAAAAACTATCAGGAACATTTAGCATAGGAAGCAACCTATCTAGTAAAGCAATAACCAATTTCATTAATTCTGCTATAATATCCATTAATCAATTATCTCCCTTGGTGTGAATTTTTTCCAAACATAATATAATGTTTGAAGCACAAAACCAATTCCAACAATATTTCTAAAATAATCAATCAGTGTAAACCCTCCGAAACTATAATTATTTAACATTCCAAAATCAAACAAAGTATAAATATCCTGTCCAAAAGGATAAGAAGGAGCACCAAAACGAGAAGTTGCCGCAACCCAAAGACTACGAAAATTAAAACTTATAACAGGCGGAGTCCCTTTAGAAGTATTCATATTCAAAAGTTTATCCCATGTATGATAAAATCTATCAAACCCAACTGCACCACTTACGGCAGCAACACCACCTTCTGCAGCTCCTGAAATATCTATAGCCTGGTCTTGTTCTAATGTTGTTTCCTTAACCGCCTCTCGTGCAATATCCTTTGTTTGCGTCAAAGCTGAATCCTTTGTCAAAGAACCAGTATTGACGACTACATTTCCATCAGCAACATCAACTGAACCATCTGATTTCGTTTTATATAAATCCTCTGCATACCCAGACATTGATTGTGTCATATCAATTGTATCTGTCATAGCTTCAATAGACACAGTGTTTTGACCTCTAATATAAAAACTATCATATCCAGCCCAATTATTAGGCATACTCCAACCAAGAGGATCCTCAGAAATATAATTAACACCATCCGCACTAATAGATACATAAACAAATGTTTTAGATGTATTATCTAATTTAAAATATTGTGGTGTAGCTTTTAAATAACTGTTATTAATAACACTTGCACCATAATTACCTTCATAGCCCACAGCTGTTATATGTCTACCCATATCCACAGAATCGCTAGTATCTCCGTTTGTATTAGATATTCTTAATGTAATAACAGAACCTAAAGGATAATTGTAATCTATAGCATTACTTAATAAACCATAAACAGATGTACCCAAATGTACAATAGGTACCTCCTTAGTTTTAGATAAAATAGCTTTCCAACCATCAATAGTATCCTTAGCCAAAGTAAAATACCCATTACCTAAAGCACCCAAACCCATACCCGCCAAGGTTTTACTTGTAATAAAATCATTCTCTATTTTTTGCATTACTTGTATATCACCATTTTGAGAAACATACCCCATATTAACAGCCAAAGTACCTAAAACAACCAGAGCTGCTTCAACTGATACAACTTCAATAGGCAAGCCACCCGCCTTAACTTTATCAGGCTTATTAAAATTAAAAAATATAATACAAGTAACAATAAACATAATAATAAATCTTTGTAAAAATGAACGTTTTTCTATAGACATCTTTATTTCCTCCCATAATAATATATAAAAAAAAGGAAGTGGCTAGATGACACCACAACCCTTATTAGGTTCGGACTATATAGCCTTACTAGCTTTCTTCTGCAAGAATCCTAAAGCCTTTTTAATTCCAAAACCTATTGCCCAACATGAAAGACCGATTGGAACGACAATTGCAATTATTGCAAGAACCGTAGGAACAATAGAACTAGCAAAACCTGTTATTGTAGTAACCACTGCAGGATCTAATAAACTTACACCACCTGACATTAATAAAAACCTCCCAAAATTTAATTTATATAACCCTTTTAGAGTAATATACTAAAAACCATTGTCATCTCGTTCATAATGAAAATTATCTGCTTCTATATCCATAGCATGACTAGCTTTCTTTTGTAAAAATTGAATTGCCTTACCAATACCCAAACCTATAGCCCAACATGAAAGACCAATAGGAATTATTATAGTTAAAATTGCTAAAATTGTTGGAACAATAGAACTTGCATAACTATTAATTAATGTTGTCACAGCTGAATCAATTAAACTAGTACCTCCAATCAACATAAAAATCACTCCCTAAAATTTAATATATTGTCTAAAATAACTTAGTATAATAAATTTCCAAATACACCAAGCTATAAAAGCAGCTATTAAAACCCCAGTAAGCCAACCAGCACAACGTATATATAGTTGTAACTTACTTAATAATAGAATAATCTGGTTGCCTTGTTCTACTGTCATTTAAAATACCTTAGGATTATATTTTAATGTTTCACACAAAATTATATTAAAACAACAAAACATAGCTATACCTAAAAAACAATATTGAACTATTAACATATATAGAGCCTCCTAAGCAGTTATAGTAAAAGGTTTTACAAGCTTAAAGCTAGACACTGTAGCAACTGGAGCATTATTCTTACCTGGTTTCATAGAGTAGAGAACTTCATAAACTCCAGGCAATTCCGTTAAGTCCATAAGACAACTTGGATCTAAAGATAACTGCAAAGGTAAAAACCCCTTACAACCCTTTTCACCTGATGGTGTTATGCTTAGAAATGATATTTTTACACCTGTAAGCCTTTCCTTTGATTCATTTTCAAAATCATAAGGTTTGCTATGACCTAAAACTATTATTTTTTCCATTGAATACACCTCCTTACAATTAAAAGTATATATACAAAGTAGAGTTATGTCAACACAATTGTGTAAGTTTAGTTACATAATTAAATTGACATAAAAATATTACATATTTACTATATAATATAATATAAATACGTAATTTATTAACTGTATTTTGGAAGGAACAACAAAATTGAATAACAATTTAAAAGAATTTAGAATCATAAATAAAATGACACAAGAAGACTGTGCAAGAAAAATTAATATATCCTTAACAGGATTCAGAGATATAGAAAAAAACAGAAGTATACCTTCTGTAGAAATAGCTATAAAAATAAAAAGAATCCTCAATGTGAAGGACATTGAGGACTTGTTTGATATTGACAATTGACTATAGTCTTAATATATTCTATAATTTATACAAGAACCACAGAGTATAAGGTGTTATTTACAAATCATTATCTATTGACTTAGGTAATCGATTTTTAACTACTTTATACTTTTTTTCTTTATATAATTTATAATCTTTAAGAACATTACTATTTAAATTTAATACTTCGCCAGTGTTAAAGTCTCCTAACATCATCTTTACATTATCATTATCATTTAAATAACATAACATATCTGATATATCATCAACAAAATTTTCTGTCACCTGACGTTTATAAACTCCATAAGAAGCAATACTGTTAATAGCTCTTTTAGTAATCTTATCGATATCACATTTATAATTATAATTACGTATAAATCTAAAGTCATATTCTAAAGCATCTATTTTACAAGAGCGCAACCGTTCCCACCAATCAGAGTATACAAACTTTTTATCAATAACCTTTTTACCGAAACTTAAGCTTTCAGAAGTTATGTAATCTAAAATAATATCCCTATTGTCTAAAATTTGATATAACTTGTCTAGCTCTGGAGCATTGCGAACTTCTTTAATCGGTAAACATGCTAACATATCAGCATTACAATAAAACTTCCTTTTAGTCTGAAATTCTATATTATTTATTATTGTTATTTTAGGCATATAGGAATTAGCTAAGTCTTTTATATCTTGGAACTTTACATTTTTATTATCTAATGTTTTCTGAAATTCACTCTTTACTCTCTGATCACAACCAAAATCTATATAATATCGTAGTTTTGCTTCCTCCAAAGCATTAAAAGACTTTTTAGAAAATGCAAATTCATAACAATATAAATCATACTCACTTATCAAGCCATTTGCTTTCCAGATAGCAAAGAAAAAACTTTTATAACCTTCTTCTATAACTTCCCTGGACTTATTATATATTCTAATAAATAAATTATTAGATTTACGTTGTCCAAGTGCAAAATAATCTAGTGTTATATCATCTCTATAAATATTGCCAATCTTTTGATACTTGTCAAGGGATGTTTTCATATCCTTTTTAATTTTCTTATCACTAAAAAAACTATATGAATTTTGTATTGAATTAGTATGATAGCAATAATCAATACGATTTTCTCTACAAAAATCAATTTCTAAATGAAAGCAATCCAAAATTTTTTTTACCTCATTATAACTATCATTGATACAATTATTATACTTATCCCCCCAGAGATAAAAAGACCTTAATTGTATAACTATTCTTGGTGTAGAGCTATTAGGTAAATAGTCAGATATAAAAACATCATACTTATCAGGTACCGTTAAACAATACTCATATATCGCGTAATGTTTTTTAGTAAGTTGCAAATTAGTTTCAAATCCTCCAACTAATCCACATTCCTTTTCATCCAACCTAAAAGGTAAAAAATTAATGTTTTTTTCTTCTTTTGTTTTAGGCTTTTTAAATTGCTCCTTTAAAAGTAACAATTTAGTTATAAATTCAAAAGCCAAAGAATTTTCATTGCAATCATTTTTTAAAAATATCGTATAGTATAAAGTATCAATATTATGTATATATTTTTGCCTTATACAATCGAATATTTCTCTTTTAGGCTTGTCCAATTCATTGTAAAAATCTGTTCTTTTTATATCAATTCTTGTTGACAAAAACTTCCCTCCTTTTTGTGGTCAAAAGGCAATCTGACCACACAATAAAATGGCATGTAATAGGCTTGGTTATGCAATCGGACTAGTAATCGCCATGGGACGTATTACAAGACCGTCCCTTTTAACCTATTTTTATGATTTTTCACTCCTTTTTTAAAGGCTCCGCCTCCTTAAAAAAGCAATGAAAAAATTATTTTAAAAGCACAGTTTCTAAAGATACGATAAAAACGAAAAATGTATAAATATAAAAACATATATATATAAAATTTAATGGAAACAGTTGATTTTTATTCAAAGGTTTTTTAATATAAAAATAAGATATAGTCAAAAATATTAAGCAAAATATTGAACCAAATATATTAAACATATAAACTCCTTAGTTATTATTTTTTACAATTTCTTTAATAATAATATTTATATCATCCTTTTCAACTTTAATATAATTATTATCATAATGCAGCTTTAAAAAATATTCTGATACAGTAAAACCACCTTCAACCGCAATCTTTTCAATCTCCTTTTTCAAAGCTTCTGTTACCCTAAAATGAATCACCTTATTTTTAGTCAATATAAAAACCTCCAAACTAATTTAACATTTTTTTAATAAAATAGGACTATACCAAATTACTGTTTTTACTTTAGCAAATTCATGAATTATTAATTTTTGTTGTAAAATTTCTTTGTATGTTTTTCTTTGAACTATTTTAAATTTATTATTATATAGCTTATAACCGAAAATATAATTGAATTTCATGGTACCTCCTTTAGAAAGTCTTTGCAGAAAACTGTCCTATAATAAGATAGGAGTTATCTAAATTCTAGGCCAGTTTTTCTAAGGGGTGTGCAGTGCACGAAATATAAATGGGGAAGACCCCAAACCCCTATTAACTGGCATTTTAAATAATCTGAAGCATTATAATATGCTCGGCATATAGTATAATTTACTTTTAAAATGTATAGCTAGTCGCTAAGAAGAAAATAATAATTGTAATTACGTTATATGCCATGAACGCTCTTTTTACTTTAATTGCATAATTTAATACTCTTAATCGCTCTTATTGGTTACTTAATAATTTAATATTATCTAACTCTTCAACTAATAAAAGTACTTCATGCAAAGCTCCCTTATATTCAATACAATCTTTAGAATTTTTATCAGTAGTCATAATAATACCCTGAAGTGTCTCTTTACGTTTAAATAAATATTCTATAGCCTGGTATCTAAATTGCTCATCCTTATCAATAGGCAAAACAACATTTTTTACTTTAGGCTTATTTATACTTTTACGTAATAAATCTAAATCTAATAAAGCATTACGTAATAATTCCTCTTTAATATCTAACATCATTTTATTAACTGCGGTACCTTCCGAAGAATATATAACATCAGGTATAATAACTTTATCCTTTGGAGCTTCTACTAAATCCATAATAACTTGCCCTGAAATTATAACATCAGATTCATTTAATTCTTTTTTAACTTCCCTAATTTCTTTAATAGTCATATCTGAATTTATTTTTTCTCTTTGTTCAGGGGCCAGTGATAACATTTCTGTCAACTGAGAATAACCATAATCTAAATATTTTTTATCCATCCACATTTTAGGGTAGATACCACCAGAATAATCAGCATATTTTTCAACCAATAAAATAAAATTATTTGTACTACTCTTCTTAAAATTTAATTCCTTTTCAGCAAATTCATTTACATTACTGTAACCTGCTTCTTCATAATATTTAAAATGCCTAACCTCCCAAAGAAAATAACCAATACAATAAAAATCATGTGAAATAGTTCCAATACGCTCTTTAATTTTTCCAACATACCTTTCCAAGTTTCCAGACGTCTGGACAACCTCCAAACCCATTTATAAAACCTCCTTTTATTTAAACCTTTATTTAAAATCTTTCTTCAAGGTCAAGCATTACCTCATATGTTACATACTTATCTAAATTTGCAAAATTACTAAAATCTTCTCTAGCTGATTGATCTCCACAATCTGTGGATCCTTCCTTTACGTTATCTTCTCTAGCATATTCATTTACTTCTGCTACTGCTTTTCTCCAAGCTCTGTATTCTACCATTAAATTATTGTCCTTAATTGGCAAACAATGCTCTTTATAATTAAATTGGCCATCATAATGTAATGTTGATTTATCACTCACTCTTGTTACTGTTAATTTCATTTATAAAACCTCCTTATCTAATATCATTTATTTCTACAATATGTTGCTCTGGATAATCTTTTCTAAATTTATCTATAGCAATATAAACATCATTTGCTACTACAATAACAACTTTTCCTAGACTACAAACTATTTCATACTTTTTATCTCTCATAAAATAACCTCCTTAAATAACTTCTTTTATTTCAACTTTTCAATTATTCCTTTATTAATTAAATACCAATCATAAGATTCTTTTGCATCTTTTTCTGACCAAGTAGAAGAAACAACATGTTTAGAAACTCTTTCCTCATAATCTTTAATGTCGGCATTTAAAACCCAACAAATAGAAACAATTTCTTTTATATTTAAATCATACATAAATAAAATCTCCTTTTCATTATCTAATCAACACAAGTTTCTCCACACTTTGGACATTTATATATAATCATAGGACCAGTACCTTTACCATGAACACTTTTATATTTATTAACATATAAACCCTCTGGATAACGTTCAATTTCTGCATTAACATTAACATGCTCTCCACATTCACAATAATAAACTACCTTAACCTCTTTTTCTGCAACTTCTGAACAATGTTTAGCTATCCATGCCATATCTATTCCAATAACCTCTAATGATTCCTCAGCTTCTTTAAGTACTCTCTCTGTATTTGTCATTTAAACAACCTCCATAAACTTAATTTAACCTATAATTAATTATACTACTTGTATACACAATTGTCAACACAATTATAAATTATTTCCAAGTCTACAATGATAATTTTTGCAATTCCAATAAAAACACTTTTTTAAATTACTACAATCTTTTTTGCAATATTTAGTTTTATACAAAATAAATAATTCAAAAGGCAATTGAGATAAAACTAACGTTAAAATAATAAAATACCATTTCATAATTAAATACCCTCTCATTTTTCTAATTTCGCCAGGCGATTATTCAAATTATCTAAACCTTTCATATACTCATTTCTAAATTTATCTAATGATAAAAC
>JGI24147J20444_1000216_pt1 | contig 45205 bp, 36 predicted proteins | sample BarGraIncub1133A_FD_20444 | JGI IMG/M metagenome (IMG submission 20444) | reverse complement strand
AAAAAAAGAAGAAATAAGCAATAAGAAGGTATTGATACCGAAATTAATAGCCTTAGGCCCAATGATGGTAATAGCCCTCATTGGGCCTCGTTTTTTTATTTGAGAGTATAAAATTAGGATATAACTAGAAAAGAGGAAAGAGAATGGATGAAATTAAGCTGACCCTGCCAACGAAAATAGAGTACATAAGTATTGCCAGACTTACCATTGCATCAGTTGCTGATGGCATGGGCTTTTCCATTGGAGATGTCGAAGATCTGAAGGTTGCAGTATCTGAAGCATGTACAAATGTTATTATGCATAGCGTAACCCCTCAGGAAAGCTATGAATTAATTTATACGATTGGAGAAAAAAGCTTAACTTTATCAGTGGCTGATAAAGGTATCGGCTTTGTACCTGAAAAGGAAACCACCAGGAAATTAAAGGAATTAGAATTGAGCAATGGCTTTGGTCTTATTATCATCAAGATGTTAATGGACAAAGTTAAAATTCGGAGTGAGGAGGGAATAGGATCAACCATTACCATGGTTAAAAACCTACATGTAAATGATGCGTTATGAAAGAAAAATTAGTAAGGAAGACGCAAAGGAACTGTTTATCGAGTATGAAAAAAAACGAGATCGAGATCTAAGGGATCGACTGATTGAGAACTACCTTTACATTCCTAAAATTCTTTCTAGAAAATACGGATCAAAAAATGGAGATAATGAAGATATATTCCAAGTCGCTTGTTTAGGTCTGATGTATGCAATAGATCGCTTTGATCCCAGCCGAGGCTATGAGTTTGATACCTTTGCCACACCAACCATTGTGGGAGAAATTAAACGCCATTATCGGGATAAAGAGTGGCTAATTCGCATTCCCAGAAAAATTCAGGATCTGAATCGGGAAATTAATCAAGCCCGTACCTTGCTTGAGCATCGGCTTATGTGTTCCCCGACCATTTCTGAAATTGCTGTCCATTTGGAAATCTCAGAGGAGAGCATCATCAAAGCCATGGAAAGCAACAATGTTTATTATCCGAAGTCCTTATCAATGGAATATGAAAATAACCGTGACGGCCAGGAAGTCTGCCTCATGGATTTGCTGGGAAACCTGGATAATGACATCGAAAACGTTGAAAATATTGATGCAATAAAGAAAAAGATTGGTGAGCTTAATCCTTTAGAAAGAATCATTGTAGAGGAACGTTTTCTTAAAGAGAAAACTCAAAAGGAAGTTGCGATTCTCATCAACAAATCCCAAATGACCGTTTCGCGGATTGAAAAAAAGGTCATGGAAAAACTCAAAGAAGGCTTATAAAATTTACAAGGGTATTAATAGGGGAAACGTTTTTCGCTTTTTGTTAATTTTTTAGTGGATTATTTCTTTGAAATATTATAAAATAGCATTATGATTAAAAAAAACAAAAGTTGAATTGACAAAAATAAGCGAGGGGGAAACATCATGAAAACGTATCCAACTAAAAATATCCGAAATGTACTTATTCTGGGTCATGGAGGAAGTGGAAAAACATCTCTAACCGAGGCCTTGGCATTTAATGCAGGTGCCATTGATCGTATAGGGAAAATTGATGAGGGAAATACTCTGTCGGATTTTGATCCAGAAGAAAAGAAACGGAAATTTTCAATTTCTTCATCTATTATTCCATTAGAATTTGGTGGTCATAAGATAAATATTATTGATGTCCCTGGATATTTTGACTTTATTGGGGATGCCTATGCAGCTCTTCGCGTAGCCGATGCGGTTGTTATTGTGGTTGATGCACTTTCAGGGGTACAGGTTGGTACTGAAAAAGCCATTGAATTACTTGAGAAAGCCAAGGTTCCGGCATTTATTGTCGTTAATAAAATGGACAGAGAAAACGCAACTTTTGCCAAAGTGATGGATCAATTGAAAGAGACTTTTGGGAACAAGGTCGTTCCCTTTGAGCTGCCCATGGGCGAAGGCGAGGAAATGCATGGTGTGGTAAATATCGTGGATATGACAGGAAGCGAACGTAAAGAAAATCGATGCTTCGATGTTGTTGTACCCGATGAAATGAAGTCTGATTTAGAACCATTCCGTGATATGATTATGGAATCGGTTGCCCAGACAAGTGAAACTCTCATGGAAAAATATTTCGAAGGAGAAGAGCTTACCCACGACGAAATTCATCAGGGAATTCGCCAGGGAGTACTGGGAGGAGACTTAATTCCGGTTCTCTGTACCTCGGCAATTCAAAACATCGGGGTAGAAACCCTTGAAAATATGATCATCGAATACCTGCCATCTCCAGGAGAGGGCAAGTCAGAAATAGGAAAAGATCCGCGGAATTTAAAAGAAATTGAACGGTACTGTTCCAACACCGAGCCTTTTTCAGCACTGGTGTTTAAAACCATAGCTGACCCCTATGTTGGTAAGCTGTCTATTTTCAAAGTGATGTCCGGAATACTCGATCATTCTGTTGAAATTTATAATGCAACCCGAGAAGCAAAAGAAAAAGCCAATCATATTTATGTGCTTCGCGGGAATAAACAAATTGAAGTTGAAAAGCTGGAAGCCGGGGATATTGGCGCATTTTCAAAATTAAGCGAAACCGTTACCGGGGATACCTTATGTATAGCCAAGGCACCCATTATCTATGATATAATCGAATTGCCAAAACCAATCATATCCATGGCCATTGAACCTAAAACAAAGGCCGACATTGATAAACTGGCCACTGGCCTCCACCGATTAGTTGAAGAAGATCCAACCATGACGGTAACACGAAATAATGAAACCAAACAAACCCTGGTTTCCGGCCTTGGAGAAATGCATCTTGAAATTATTTCTCAAAAGCTTAAACAAAAATTCGGGGTTGAGGTTAACTTGGTTGATATGAAAGTACCTTACCGTGAAACCATTAAAAAGAAATCGACAGCCGAAGGTAAGCATAAAAAACAATCCGGCGGGAATGGACAGTTTGGTCATGTTTATGTTAATTTCGAACCAGGGGCTACCCCCAATGACCCATTTTTATTTGTCGATAAAGTTGTGGGCGGGTCGGTTCCTCGTAACTTTATTCCGGCAGTTGAAAAAGGTTTGGAAAACTGTATGAGTGAAGGCGTTTTGGCAGGTTATCCTGTGACAGGCGTTGTAGCCACTTTGTTTGATGGTTCCTACCATGCCGTGGATTCCGATGAAATGTCCTTTAAAATGGCAGCGTCCCAGGCTTATCGAAAAGGAATGAAGGATGCAACACCGGTACTCCTAGAACCGATTTACCACATTGATATTATCGTCCCCGAAGAATATATGGGCGATATTATGGGCGATTTAAACAAAAAGCGTGGACGTATTATGGGAATGGAACCCATGATTGGCGGAAAACAGCAAATTTTGGCTGAAGCGCCTTTGGCGGAAATGTTTAGATATGCCACAGAACTAAGATCAATGACCCAGGCAAGAGGCGAATTCTCAATGTCCTTTGTCCGCTATGAAGAAGCACCAGCCATCATTTCAGAAAAGGTGATTGCGGCGGCACTTAAAGAAAAAGAAGTGCATTGACTTTAAACGCACATTTGCTTTTGTTTTTGTCATGGGGCACAGGCTCTAGGAATTTATAGAAAAAATAAATAATTGGCCTTGAAATTAAGGCTTGTCTAAAGTCTGAGACAGGAAGAAATTCCTGTCTTTTTTTTATTCAAAAAGCTTGGCGGTATGTTATAATAGGGAAATTGGGAAATTAAGGAGATAGGGAATGGATGCGTTAAAAGAGAAAATCAGAAAAGAAGGCCGTGTCAAAGGCCAGGGGATTTTAAAAGTGGATTCATTTTTAAATCACCAGTTGGATGTGGCATTATTTGAAGAAATGGGTAAAGTCTTTGCAAAAAGTTTTGCAGGCCAGGGCATTAATAAGATATTGACGATTGAAACATCAGGCATTGCCATTGCAACCAGTACCTCACGGTATTTTGACTATTGCCCTGTGGTTTTTGCCAAAAAATATGTTTCATTAAATTTAGATAATGATATTTATTCCAGTGACGTATATTCCTACACCAAACAACAGTCCTATAAAATCATGGTTTCTAAAAAATATTTAAATGATAATGATCGGGTTCTTATAATTGATGACTTCCTTGCCAATGGCAAAGCAGTAGAAGGATTAATGGATATCGTTAACCAGGCAGGTGCTGTCCTCATTGGTGTAGGTGTTGCCATTGAAAAAGGCTTTCAGGGTGGCGGAGCACTTCTTAGAGAACAAGGCATTGCATTAGAATCCCTTGCGATTGTTGACGAGATGAGTGAAGAAAAAGGAATTATATTCCGGGACTAATTGAGAAAGAAGTGAAAAACATGGAAAAAAGTGGACCAATCGGGCTCATTGATTCAGGCATCGGTGGTTTTACCGTTTTGAAAGAACTGCAAATGCGATTACCCAATGAGAATTATCTTTATTTTGGGGATTCGAAGCGGATGCCCTATGGAGAACGAGAAAATGAAGAACTTATTTGCCTAGGCAATGCGATTATAAAAAAATTGGAAGCCCAGGGGGTTAAGGCCATCGTTTTAGCCTGTAATACTCTTTCATCCTTAATTTCAGAATTAACATCACGGGTGCCATTATTCAGTGTAATTGAGGCAGGCGTCCAGGAAACCCTTGCCTGTAAAGATCGGGGAATGGTTGGGCTAATTGCCACCATTGCCACCGTGAAAAACAGAGGATACGAACGTGAACTTTTATTGTGGACCAAAGACGTAGAGTACGTTGCCCAGGGAACACATACCCTTGGGAAAGTGATTAACGATGATAAAAAGAACCTGAAAATATTAAAAAACAATATTCGCGAAGCCGTCGAGCCCATTCTATTAAAGGGTGCAAAAAAAGGAATGATTATTGAGGATCTCTTGCTGGGTTGTACTCATTTTCCCATTGTGGCAGGCACCATTAAAAAGATGTACCCAGAGCTGAATTTAATTAATCCGGCTGATGGACTGGTAAGATTAATGGAAAAGCATCTTCAGAAAAATGACTATTTTAATAATGAAGATGCTCAATGCACGACTCAGATCCTAACCACCGGTGACTTTGAAATATTTGAGAATATGATCAATGAACTTGAGCTCAACTGTGCTTCTTTAAAAATGACAGAGTTTGAAATTTAATCATAAGAACAGTAGCTAATTGCGAAAGTAATGCAATCCTCGCGGTCTGGTTTATACGAAACAATTTTTCCACTCTACGTCGGACACTCTACGAGATGTCCGCCTAAGACGTTACAAAATCGTTTGTATAAACCAACATCAAGGTATAAGATTTTTATATTTTGCATTTCGAAATTATTTGATAAGAATAGAATAAGGAGAATGAAATGGAAACACCAGCAAAAAAAATTGTCTACAGTGGCATACAGCCATCAGGAACCTTTACCATTGGTAATTATTTTGGAGCCATGAAAAATTGGGTGAATCTGCAGGAAGATTATCGCAGCCTTTTTTGTGTAGTGGATCTTCACGCCATCACCATGCCCCAGGATCCAGCGGATCTAAGGCGCCGCACCTATGAATCCATTGCCCTATTATTGGCTTTGGGCATTAACCCTGATAAATCAATTTTATATGTTCAGTCCATGGTTCCGGAACATTGTGAGCTGACCTGGATTTTAAACTGCTGTACCTATATGGGCGAATTAAGTCGTATGACCCAGTTTAAAGATAAATCTCAGAAACTAGGGGAAAATATCCGGGTAGGCCTTTTNGACTATCCAGTGCTGATGGCGGCGGATATCTTATTATATCAAACAGATTTGGTACCCGTAGGGAATGATCAGCGCCAGCATGTTGAATTGGCACGAGACATTGCCATACGCTTTAATCAACAGTTCGGCCATACCTTTAAAGTACCAGAGGCTTATTTTGGAGAATCCGGAGCCCGGATTATGAGCCTCCAGGATCCAACCAGGAAAATGTCCAAGTCCGATGAAAACATCAATAGTTTTATTTCATTATTAGATGATCCCAAAACCATTGTTAAAAAATTCAAACGGGCAGTGACTGATTCAGAAATGAAAATCAGTCATGATCGAGAAAATAAACCAGGGGTTTCAAACCTCATGGAAATTTATGCTTGTGCTACCGGCAATAGTCTTGATGCCATTACCGCTGAGTTTGATGGTAAAGGTTATGGAGATTTTAAATCCGCAGTTGGCGAAGCAGTGGCTGAAACCCTGATGCCTGTTCAAAATGATTACCATCGGTTACTCAAAGAAAAGAATTATCTTGAACAAATCATGCGCACCCATTCCGAAAAAGCATCCATGATGGCCTGGAAAACCTTGGCTAAAGCCAGAAAAAAAGTCGGATTTGTCACAGTATAGGATCGCTGACATCAATGTCCGCCCTTGCTATTATCATTGTCTTTCTTGAGATCGGACACCCGTTGGGTATTCGCCTCAACGAATACAATTGATAAATAGCAATATCGGACTCTGATGTAATCATGTTTTATTGACACCTTCGACCGTAACAAAAATCACCAGCTTCCAATTGGAAAGACTGGTGATTTTTATAAATAAAACTTATTTAAGTTGATCATTATCTGAGACAAGAGGGATGATTAATAAAAAGGTCGCAATGAGTTTGCCAACATAGGAAATAGTTTCGATTTCCTGTTGAGTCCAAAAGCGATTAGTGTCGCATTGGTCAAAGCCAATAAACCCTTTGAGGCTATTCTTGGCAATGATGGCAACCTGCAGGGTTGATAAAATGTTTTGAGATTCCAAAAAAAGAGAAATGGTGGGATCCAAATCCTTGACATTCGAACAATAGAAGATGCCATTTTCATCGAAATGGTCATAATACTCTTTAAATCGATGAAAGGACAACCCATGGAAGTTATCTTTTCCTGGAACTATACCCTGATTACACCATTCATAAATATCTGAAAAGCTGGAATCGTCAAGAGAATTTTTCAAAAAATAGCATCGACTGACATTAAACCGCTCACCAATGAGGGAGAGAATGAGATCGATACTGATTTTAATATCCTTTGATTGATATAGAATATTAAACAAATAGCTGTGGATTTCATAATGCTGAAAAGTTTCATCAGAATCGATTATAGTATCTTCTCTCTGGGGAAGAGAGGTGTTAAGACGCATGGTTCTTATTTCATCATAAAAAGAAAATTGATCTTTTCCCATTTTTTTTGCATAATAAAGGGCGACATCCGCGTGATGATAAAGCTCACCAAAAGTGGTGCCATGCTCTTTGTAAAGGGCAATACCAATGCTTCCGGATATGGAGTAATCTTTATTGATGCCACTAAAGGTCTGTCTGAAAACATTGCAAATTTCCTCAGCTTTTTCTTTTATTAAATTCTTATCACGAATACCCTTCAGAAAGACAACAAATTCATCTCCCCCAATTCTACCCACAATGTCAGCTGAGCGAAAAAGCTTTCGAACTTTGGCAGAAATTTCGGTCAGCACCACATCACCAAACATATGTCCCAAATTATCATTAACAGACTTGAAATCATCAATGTCAATGAGGAGTAAAGCATGACCATCCAGAGGATTATTTTCAAGAAAATCGTCAATGAGCTCCTGGGTCGTCATTTTATTATAAATCTGAGTGAGAGGATCCAACTGGACTTTTATTTCCAGGGCACTCAGCTTTCGTTTTTGCTGATCAATGTCACTAATAAGGCCCACGGCCTTATAGGGAATGCCCTTTTCATCAAACACAGGGCTTGATTGAATACGCACCCAAAGATAGGACTCATCCACTTTCATTTGCCTGAATTCAAGGCTGGTTTTATGAGGAGAGCGATAGGTCGATTTTATCCATGCGATATAATCCGACAAATCATCAGGATAAATGGTTTGTGAGGCAAACAACCCGGTATCAAGAGGCTCTTCACTGGGTTCATATCCGAATTTCGTTTTTATATTGATCGGTATAGTGAATTTTATTTGATGTGAAATTCCATTCATATAGAATGTCATCGGTTTGCTCCAAAATAATCCGGTAGCGTTCCTCTCGGTTGTGCAGAATTCTTTCTCTTCGCTTTTCTTCGGCAATGTGTAAAGCACTAGAAGCTTCCTTAAAATAAGAGGGTGGGTTGTTTTCAATGTTTTTCATTGCAGTCGCTCCTTTATATATTTATAGTAAACATCGTGTATAATACATTAATTAGAAAATTCATTTATATTTATGTTATTATAATACATATTTACGAGTTTTAATAGAAAAATCATTGAATAATAAAAAATAATAGCAATAATGTGAGAATAGAGTGAACCTGAAGTAGTTTTAAAAATGGTGAGCTTAAAAAGAATAGAAAGGAAGATAATCATGGGGATAAAAATCATTGCCGGTCGGCGGTCTCAATTTTTAAGCCAGACCGTTTACCAAGAAATCGGGAACGCCATAAAAAGAGGAGAAGAGAATCTTTTCTTAATTGTGCCAGAACAATATACCCTGGGGGCGGAGGATGCTCTGATTAAGGCCAACGATCTCAAGGGGCTCCTGGGGGCCGAGGTTTTAAGCCCAAAACGATTAGGCGATCGGGTTCTGGGAGTAACCGGCGGACTGATCAAAACCTTTATGGATAGCCATGGAAAAAACATGCTGCTTCAAAAAACTTTGGGAGAAATCCAGGAGGACTTGACAATTTATCGAAGCAGCGTAAAAAAGCCGGGTTTTCTTCAAAACATCGGGGATTTTATCAGTGAATTAAAACAAAATGAAATCTCACCGGAAAGTTTAAAAAGCATATTGGAAACCCTGGATCAGGGGATCATCAGCCAAAAGTTATCTGACATTGTAAAAATATTTGATCGCTTTACAGCGTTGCTGGGTGAAGATCGCCTTGACGAGGAGGATCTTAATAATCTTGTTTGCGAAAAAATTCCATTTACACCTTTTCTAAAATCAGCTCGGATTTGGTTTGATGGGTTTCAAAACTTTTCACGCCAGGATTATAAAATGATTCGGATGCTCATCGGCACCGTCCCCGAATTTACCATGGCCTTACCCTGGGATCCAAACCCAAAAGCCGGTGATGCCGAAGTGTTCCAACTCACACAACATACCTTTGAAAATATCAAACAGATAGGTGCCGAGGCCCAGGTCGAGTTCCAGGTAAAAGAATTTAAAAGTCCAAAACAAAAAAGTTTGGGGCTACAGCACCTGGAAGCCAACCTCTTTGCATATCCCCATTTAGAAGAACGCTCCCTAATCGATGATATCTCATTGACTCAATGTCAAAATACCTGGGAAGAAGTGGAAAAAGGCGCCCAGAAAATCCTCGGGCTCATTCGGGATGATGGCTTTTCCTTTAAAGACATTGTGGTACTTACCGGAGATATTGAAGAATATGGCAGTATCATTAAGCGTATTTTCACCCAGTATCAAATCCCCTTTTTTATGGATGATCTGAGAGCCATTGGGGATAACCATTTGGTGGAAGCCGTCATCGCCGCCCTGGAAACCCTGCAAAATAATTTTCGCTTCGATGATATTTTTGGGTTTGTTAAAACCGATTTTTCTCCCATTAGTCTGGCTGAGTGTGAAGATCTTGAAAACTATGTGTTGGAATTTGGCATCCGGGGGAAACAATGGGAACGTGAATTCACTAAAATCAGCCAAAATGAAGCCCTGGGTTTAGAATCCCTTAACGCCCTAAGACTAAAACTCATTACTCCGTTGTCAGCAATGGGCGCGGAAATGAAAGGGAAAAAAACCTGGGCTTTTCGTACCCGGGCCCTTTATGAATTTTTAGTGACCATTAAAATTCCAGAAAAAATTGATGTTTTAGTGGACAAGCTTTTTGNAGCCGAGGACTATGAAGCGATGGGAAGTTATCATCAGATTTGGAACATCCTGATGGAAGTTTTCGATCAGATTGCCGANACCATGGGTGAAGATCCNGTCAGTCTTGAAGACTATCTGCGCATTCTCCGAAGCGGATTCCAGGGTTATCGACTTGGCATCCTGCCACCCCACCGGGATGTTGTCAGCATTACTGATTTACGGCGAAGCCGCAGCGGGGCCTTTGAAGTGTTGCTGGTTTTTGGCTTAAATGAGGGTCTCATTCCCGGCGTCGGCACCGAACCCAACCTTATTTCCGATGCGGAACGCCTGGTTTTGGCAAATCACCAAATCAATCTGCAAAACAACCGGGAGTTTCAAATGGACCAGGAACGCTTCCTGGTTTATGATCTGTTAAACAAGCCCCAATCACGGCTCTATCTTTACTGGGCTCTTGCAGATATGGAAGGCAATACCCGTCAGCCATCCCTATTGCTTAGCCAGATCATGAGCATATTTCCGACCTTAAAAGTCCATTCCACCTTGAATAAAGACACCGCAGCGCTTTGGGATAAAATAAGCACGCCACAAAGCACGTTGTGGCATTTAACCGCTTATTTAAGAAATAAAAAAAATAAGGGCCAGGAAGAATCCGCGGAAGCCGCTTTGCTCTGGAAAATGGTTCAGAGCTGGTATGAAAACAGTGAAAGCTATGGAAAAATTTATCAAACCCTCATCGAGACCTTGGATTATCAAGGCGTCCCCGAGGAATTGACGCCCCAGGATGCCAAACAGCTTTACGGCAACACCATGCGTACCAGTATTTCACGTCTGGAGCGGTTTAGACAGTGTCCTTTCTCCCACTACATTAAGTATGGGCTGAAGCCTGAAGGTCGGCCAATTTACACAGTTCAGGCGCCGGAAATCGGAACTCTTCTGCACGAACTCATAGACGGCTTTTTTAAATCGGTTGATCAGCAGAACCTGAATTTAAGATCGCTGTCCAAGGAAAAACGGGACACCATCATCGAAGCGGTCATGGCCAAGTCGCTGCCGCAAATCAAAACCAATGTGTTTAACAGCACAGGACAATACCAGTATTTAGGGAAAAAACTGGAACGGGTCGGGAAGAAATCCATTGATATTCTTATGAAGCATTTGTGCGCAGGAGAATTTGAACCAAAATATACTGAATTTAACTTTGAACAGGAACTTGCCATTCCAGAAATCAATTTGGGTGAAATAAAAATCGTAGGAAAAATTGACCGATTGGATTTGTATCAAAAAGATGGCACTACCTGGGTTAAAGTCATTGACTATAAATCCGGGAATCAAAAAATAAACTTTGATGATATTTACTATGGCCTTTCTCTCCAACTCCTTGTTTATCTGGATGGAGCCATGTCAGTCATTGAAGGAGACGACATTCTCCCGGGAGGCACCTTTTATTTTCATGTGGATGATCCCATTGTCCGGGTTGATTTTTCCCAAAGCATTGAAGGTGAAATTAATAAGGCCTTTAAGCTCAACGGTTTACTGTTGGATGATCCTGATGTTATTGCTGCCATGGATGGTAACAGCGATAAAAGCAAGTCTGAGATTTTACCCCTTAATTCGAATTCAGCAGCAAAACTCAGTCAGTCTGAGTTTGAAGCCGTCATCAAATACGTCAGAGAAACCGTTGTCCATCAAATCACCCGGATTTATCAAGGAGATATTCAGATCCGGCCCTATAAAAAAGGCACCGATCATGGGTGTAAATTTTGTGAATATAAAGGCATCTGCCAATTTGACGACGATATTCAAAAAAGCGGCTACGAGATATTAAAAAAGACCATGAAAAAAAATGTGTTTTTTGAATTAATTCAGGAAGGAGAACCCAATGAAATGGACCAGTGATCAGCAGGACGCCATTGAAATCAGAGAAAAAAACATGCTGGTATCCGCAGCCGCAGGCTCAGGAAAAACAGCCCTGCTCATTGAGCGGATTATCAGGCTTATTCTTGAAGAAAAGGTCGGGGTGGATGAGCTGCTTATTCTCACCTTTACCCGAGGTGCCGCCGGAGAAATGAAAAACCGGCTGAGTCAGGCCCTTGCCAAAGCCCTGGATGATCCAAATAATGACCGAAGTTTTCTCCTAAAGCAAATGAATATTCTGGGCGGCGCCGCAATTTCCACCCTTCATTCCTTTTGTTTGGGGATCCTCCGGCAATATTTTCAAAAGGGCGACATTGATCCCGGTTTTATGGTGGGAAATGAAACAGAAATTGCCCTGATGCTGAAAGAAACCATGGAAGATCTTTTTGAAGAGGAATACCTTCTGGCTCAGAATAATCCGGAAGCACCCTTTATCACCCTGGTTGAAAAATACAGCGGTAACCGCAATGACCAGGGACTTAAGGAGTCGGTGGAATGCTTTTACCGCTTTCTTGTCACCCAGCCGGAGCCCGAGGTCTGGTGCGAAAAATCCCTGGCCATGTTCCAGTGTGATCCTGAGAATTTTTGGACCTCGGTTTGGGGTCAATCCTTACTGGTAGTCATTAATGCCGAGCTTACCGGAGCCAGCGACTATGCTAGAAAAGCCGCCATTATTTCCGGCTATTTTCCCGGTTTTGAAACCACCCATGAACAAATGGCCAGCGAGCTCTCTAAAATTGAAGACATTCAGGAATTAATGACCAGTGATTTTTTAATGGCTTTGGAATCGCTGGAATATTTAAACTATGAAAAGTACAAAGGCAGCACCAAGGTGGACAAAGCCATGAGCGACACCATCAATAAGGCTTACCGGACAAAGTCCAAAGAGATTATTGTGGATTTGCAAAAACGGTTTCTGACCGACATGGACACTCGCATCGCCGAGCTCAACAGCCTGAAAGAAACCATGGGCGATTTAGTCGACCTGACCCAAAAATTCCGCCGGGCATTTCGAGAAAAAAAGGCCAAGAAAAATCTCCTGGATTTCAGCGATTTGGAACAATTCACCCTTAAAATTCTTAAAGATCCCGTCATTGCCCAGGAAGTAAAATCAAAATACCGCTATGTTTTTTTAGATGAATACCAGGATACCAACGAAATGCAAGAAACCATTCTTCAATGTGTCGTCAGAGACAATAATTATTTTATGGTCGGGGATGTGAAACAAAGCATATATCGCTTTCGCCTGGCGGATCCGACGATATTCATAAAAAAATACGATGCCTTCAGCCGCGTCGAGGAAACCGACAATGCTTTGGTTACGCTGAGTAAAAACTTTCGCAGTGCCCAGGGAGTCATCGACGGTGTCAATGCGATTTTCAATGAAATTATGAGCCCAAGCCTTGGCGAAATTGACTATGACCACCGGGCCATGCTCTATAAAGGCCTTCCCAATGAGGGTCCCTATGAAAAAACGGAAATCCATTTATTGAATATTAAGAGCGAATCCCAGGAATATGGAGGCGGTGATGGTGAAATTCAAGAAGACCTCACCGAGGTGGAAACGGAAGCCCGGTTTGTGGCGCAAAAAATCCAGTCCCTGCTGGGAACGCCGTTTTTTGATACCCGACTCAACCGGGAGCGGCTCATCACCTATCGGGATTTTGGAATTCTGATGCGCAGCGCTGCGGGCCGGGGGGACGTTTATCTCAAGGTTTTCAGTGAATTTGGCATTCCCACCTACTTTGACGGTGGATCCAATTACTACGATTCCCTGGAAATTACCATGATTCTAAACCTCCTCAACCTCATGGATAATCAACACCAGGATTTGCCTTTACTCAGTGTCATGACCTCGCCCATCGGCGGCTTTACCACCAAAGAATGCACCATGCTTCGGATCAGACAGCCCCAGGGTTTTTATTACAGTGTGGTTGAAGCCTATGGCAGGGAAGAAAATGACCGGTTGGCCGAAAAAATCAAAAGCTTCTATGAAAAATTAAGCCATTGGCGGGATCAGTCTAAGATCATGGCCATCGAAGATTTCCTGTGGAAAATTTATTTAGACTCCGGCTATTATGCCTTTGTGGGAGCCTTGCCCGGCGGAGAACAGCGTCAATGCAATTTACGAATCCTGTTAAAACGGGCCGGGGACTATAAAAAATCAACCCTGCGAGGCTTATATCAGTTTATTCGTTTCATTGAAAACATGAAAAAACATAAACAGGATATTTCGCCTCCGGGGATTTTAAGCAACGCCGATGCGGTGGTGCGAATCATGACCATTCATAAAAGCAAGGGCCTGGAATTTCCCATTGTTTTTCTCACCGGCACCGGTAAGAAATTCAACAAACAAAGCAATAGCAATCAAATTCTTTTTCATAAGGATTTGGGGATTTGTCCGGACTATGTGGATTTAAAAAAACGATTTAAACATAATTCCCTGGCCAAAGAGGTGTGCAAAGCCCAAAGCAATATGGAAATGCTCTCCGAAGAAATGCGGCTTCTCTATGTGGCCATGACCCGAGCTGAGGAAAAGCTCTATATTGTGGGGACAGTAAAAAAACTTGAAAATGAAGCCATGAAATGGCTGGAAGCCCCGGACGACTATCAATTATTAAAGGCCAGCGGATTACTGAACTGGGTCATGCTGGGCGCCATTGGCGGAAAAGATTTAGAAGCGCTACCACCGGTGCTGTCGCTGGACCATTTTATGGTTTATCGCCATGGCGACACCGAGGAGTGCTCTGAGTTAGAATCGGACTCGAATTTAACCAACGGGGAAAAACAGGTAGAAGTCGCAGAGGTGATTTTAGAAGAGCAGGAAGAAAAACCGGAAAAGGAAAGCATTCAAGTTCTGGATCCGAAAAAAAGAGAAGCTGTTTTCAGACGATTAAATTATCAGTATCCGCAAAAATTGGATAATGCCCTGCCCAGCAAAATGAGCGTTACCGAAATAAAAAATGTCCGCAGCCAGGACTCAAAAAAAGACAAGGACATTGAGCTGCAAAAAATGCCGGAGCGTGTTGAAAGACCCCGGTTTTTAGAAAAACAACAAGACGAATTCACGGCAACCCAACGGGGCTCAGCCTTGCATCTTTTACTGGAAGCTGTTAATATTAAAGTAATCCAAAAGGAAGTTGAGAAACATGAATTAAAGAATTTACCGGAATTTTTAACAACACAGCTGTTGTCTGAAGTTGAACGGCTGATTCAGGAAGAATTTTTACCGGAAAAATTGGCAAGGGGCATTGATCTTTCAAAGCTGGTTGCTTTTTACAGCTCAAAGCTGGGATTGCGGTTATTGGCCTCAGAAAAAATACAGCGGGAAATTCCCTTTAACTATTGCTATGATCCGGGGAAAGTTCGCAAGGAATGGGCAAATGCCACCGGAAAAATTATGGTCCAGGGCATCATTGACTGTGCCTTTATGGAAGCGGGTCAATGGGTTCTTGTGGATTATAAAACCGATTATTACCGGGATACCCAGGCAAGAGATGAAATGCTTGGAGGTTATAAAATTCAGGTGGATTTATATGCCGAAGCCCTGGAAAGCCTGACCGGCATTTCCGTAAAAGAAAAAATAATTGCCTTGATCACCATGAAAGAAAATATTAATTTAAAGTAAAGTGAATGTTTCACAAAAATAAAACTCACCTGACTCGATTTAATAAATAAAAATTTAAAGAGGTTTCATTGAAAAAAAGTACCCTATATGTTTTATTGACTGCACTGTTATTCGGTTCCATGGAAGTTGCGTTAAAAATTGGCGGCGGATCCTTCAATGCCATTCAACTGACATTCATACGTTTTTTTATTGGCGGGCTTATGTTACTACCCTTTGCCATACGGGATTTAAAGAAAAGACAGATTACTCTTAGCAAAGGTGATTTAGGTTATCTATTTGCTTTGGGGTTTGTCTGTATTTGCATCAGTATGCTGCTTTTCCAGGTAGGTGTGATGAAAATCAACGCCAATTTAGCGGCAGTGATTATTTCCATTAATCCGGTTTTTACCATGATCTTTTCACATTTTCTGGTGAATGAAAAATTCACCTGGAAAAAAGCTCTGGTTTTGATTGTCAGTATTATTGGTTTAATTATTGTCATCAATCCTTCGCAGCTGATGTCGGGAGAAAACAATCTCTTTTATGTATTGATTACCCTGGTGGCAGCAATTTCCTTTGGATTCTATACGGCCTTTGGGAAGAAAAGAATTGAAAAAATCGGGGGATTAGCCCAGAACAGTGTGAGTTTCCTGATGGGATCAGGGACTCTGCTTTTGATTCTGATGGTGACAGGAGAACCAATTCTTCAGGGTATCAACCTTGAAACGCTTCCCCTGCTGCTCTACCTGGGCGTATTTGTAACTGGCATTGGTTATTATTTTTACGTGAAAATTATTGAAATATCCGGGCCATCCACAGCGTCCATTGCATTTTTCATCAAACCGGTTCTGGCACCGGTGATTGCATTTTTCGTATTGGGAGAAGCGATTACTCCAAATATTATCATTGGGCTGGTGTTTATCTTATCAGGTTGCCTAATCAATCTGGTGGAGTCCGCAAAACTACTGAGAATTTTGAAACTTAATGAGCTTTTTGGTAAATAATATCATTATGGCTGTCGGGATGAAAATTCAGACAAAGTCAAATGAATCATTGCGTCACCGGTTAATGACAATTTGGTGAAAAAGATTGTCTCAATAAAAAATGTCCAATGCTAATATTTTTTTCATCAAAGTGTGGTAAAATGTGTCGCAAGTAAAAAGAATGTTAAATTGAGGGAAAATATTTATGAAATCATTACAAAAAGATACGCTCAGAGAAATCAAAAACTCAAGAAATCGATTTATATCTATTATCGCCATTATCGCCCTGGGGATCTGTTTCTATGCCGGGGTAAAAACCACGGGCCCGAGCATGCAAAACACAGCCAATCAATACTATCAGCAACAAAAACTTATGGATATTCGTCTGGTCTCAACCTATGGCTTTCAGGAGGCCGATGTGGCCGCCATTAAAGCAAGTCCCGGCGTCAATGCCGTCATGCCCAGTTATTCAGCGGATGCGATTATTGAACAGGGGGAACAACGGCCGGTGATAAAACTTCTGGCTCAGCCCGATAGTCAGGGCCTCAATCAACCGGTACTTTTAGCAGGACGATTACCGGAAAACGACAGTGAAATGCTGATGGAAATGCCCCAGGCAAAGGAAAGCAGTCTGGTATCAGAATCCAATTATAAACTGGGCGATACCATCAAGCTGTCACCGGAAGTTGGGGATAAGGCCTTGTCCGATTCAATGAACCGGGATAGTTTTACCATTGTTGGTTTTGTGCGCTCACCTCAGTTTGTTTCCATTGAACGGGGAACCACCGGCATTGGCCGGGGAAAAGTGGAATATTATGGGTTCGTCAAGCCTTCAGTCTTTGCTTTTAAGCGGTATACCGAGGTTTATGTATGGTCCCAGACATCAGCCGATGGTGTTTCGGCATTTTCACCCGAGTATCAAACTGCCATTGACAAGCTGAAACTGGAAATAACAGCCCTTGGGGCCCAACGTCTGGAAATTAATCATGAAGATATTATCAACACCGCTCAGATCGAACTTGGTAAAGGCAAAGCTCAGTTAAATGATGCCACCCAACAATTTTTGGATGGCATTGCCCAGGGAGAAGCCACTCTGGCAGATGCCAGAGCCAAGTTAATATCCGGACAAGCCGATCTTGACACGGGTCAACAGAACTATAATCAGACCATGGCAGACACCGAAGCGCAGCTCACCGATGCCAACAATCAGATTATCCAGGGAGTAGCGGACCTTGCTCAGGGATCAGCACAATTGCAACAGGAATTGGCTGCGGGAGAAGCCCAGCTTGATCAATTAAGAAATGGCATTGCTCAAAGCGAAGCCAATGACCCATCAGGGAAGCTGCCCGCTTTGCAAGCCCAGCTGACCCAGGTTCAAACCCAGATTAGCCAGTCCGAAGCTGCCCTGCAGGTTCTATATACTACCCAGTCAGGGATTCAGACAAAAATTGACAGCCTGGTTCCCACCGCCCCGGATTATGAAACTGAGTTGACACGGCTTAATGCCGAGCTGGCAGCGGTTAACTCTCAAATAGCCATTGCCCAAACAGGTTTAGAAACTGCCCGGGCCTCGGAAGCACAAATTCAAGGAGCCATTAATGATATTAATGCATTTCAAACTAAGCTGGCAGGACTGAAAGCAACCCTGGCCGCCGGCGAAGCAGCCCTGGCCCAGGCATCCACAGAGGGTCAGCAAAAACTGGATGCCGGGGCAGCGACCCTGGAAACCAGTAAAACCGACCTTGCCAACGGAAGAGCTGCCTTTGAAGCCGGCAAAATTTCGGGCCAGCAAGCCCTGGATGCCGCTCAGAATAAAATTGATCAGGGTTGGACTGACCTTAAAACCGGCGAAGCTCAACTATTAGAGCAAAAAGCCGCCGGTGAAAAAGAATTAAGTAATGCGGCCCAAAGTCTAACGGATGCTGAAACCGAAATGGGGTCCATCGACTTCGGAAAATGGTATGTAATGAATCGGGACGATAATCCCGGTTACACCAGCTACGGGGAGGATGCCAACCGCATTGATAATATGTCCGGAATTTTCCCCTTGTTTTTTCTATTGGTGGCAGCCTTAGTATCCTTTACCACCATGACTCGAATGGTTGAAGAACAACGCACCCAAATCGGAACCCTTAAAGCATTGGGATATAACCATTATCAGATTGCCTCCAAATTTTTCATTTATGCCATGCTGGCAGCGGTGATCGGTTGTGGTATTGGTTTATTGGTGGGTTTGAATACCTTGCCGTATTTCATCGCCGGCGCCTATAATCTGATGTATCAAATGCCGTCATTATCCATTGCCGTGCCTTGGATTCCCATTACGATCAGCTGTCTCGTTGCCATTTTATGCACCGTGTCAGCCGCGGTTGTGGTGAGCTATTTCGAATTAAGAGAACAACCGTCCACACTAATGCGACCCAAGGCTCCGAAAATCGGGAAGAATATTTTCCTCGAGAAAATCCCTTTTATCTGGAATCGTTTAGGCTTTATTGAAAAGGTCACCGCCCGAAACCTGATGCGCTATAAGGGCCGTTTCTTTATGACCGTCATTGGCATTGCCGGTTGTACCGCTTTAATCCTGGCCGGTTTTGGTCTTCAGGATGCCATCTTTTCCATGATTCCCCGGCAGTTTGAAAATGTATCCGTTTATGATGGCATGATGGCCTTTAAAACCGAAGGAACTGTGCCGGAAAAGGCGGATCTTAAAACGGATCTAAACGGAGATACTCGTTTAAGCGAAAATATCATGGCCTATCAAAAAAAATTCAGCATTGAAAAAAAGGACACCGATGTTGTCAAACAAGCTTTTGTTTTCGTACCGGAAACCACAGCGAATCTTGGGGATTTTATTCACCTCCAGAATCGAACAACCGGTGAGCCCATTGACCTGGAAAAAGCAGGGGTGGTGCTGACTGAAAAAGCGGCCAAAGATCTCAATCTGAAGGTTGGGGATAAAATAAGGGTTTATAGTGATGACGAAAGTCATGAGGTAACCCTTGGGGCCATTACCGAAAATTACCTGGAAAATTATATTTATTTGTCACCAAAGGTTTATGAGGAGGCTTTTGGACATCCATTAAAGGTTAATGTGGCTTATTTCAATATTGCCAACCCATCAACCGATGTGGAAAACGCCATTGCCAAAGATTGGTTGGAAAATCCCAGTATGGTGGCTGTTAACTTTACCAGCAATATTGTTAAAAGTTCAGGGGATAGCATCAGCACCTTAAATATTGTGGTGCTGGTGATGCTTATTTCTGCAGGAGCATTGGCGGTGGTGGTGCTTTACAATCTGACCAATATTAATATTTCAGAACGTATTCGTGAAATTGCCACCATTCGGGTGTTGGGCTTTTACGATATGGAGGTTTACAAATATATTTTCAGGGAAAATATTGTGCTGTCCATCATTGGAATTGCGGTTGGGCTGGGACTGGGTGTCCTTCTTAACACTTTTATTATCAATACGGTGGAAACCGATATTGTCATGTTTGGCCGGGGAATAGATTTAAGCAGTTACATTTATTCCATTCTCTTTACCCTGGGATTTACCATGCTTGTGAATATCATGATGACACCGATGATTAAAAAAATCAGTATGGTGGAATCCTTGAAATCCATCGAGTAAAAAGAATAATTGTCGTTTAATGGCAACAATAATGAGCTTTATGAACATTCAGAGGTGGAAAATCGAATTTTTCCACCTTCTTTTTCTGTCAAAAATGAGCTATTTATGCTAAAATGACGAAGTTAGAAGCTTGTTATGAAGCTGTTTCAAAAAAGAATTAAAGGAAAAGGAAGAGGAAGAAAATGAAAATGAAAACTAAAAAATGGATGGCTCTTTGTGGGCTTTTATTGGTTCTAAGCCTTGGGTTTACCGGATGTCAATCAACCAAAACAGAACCACAAACCGTAAAAGTAGCAACCTTGGCAGGCCCAACCGGAATGGGTATGGCAGAAATGATTGTAAACGGTGTGGATCTCGGCAAAGACGTGACAACAGAATTTACAGTGGCCGGTGCCCCGGATCAGGTGACCGCCGGAGTGATCAGTGGTGATTTTCAAATTGCCGCTGTACCAACTAATCTGGCAGCGGTGCTTTATAATAAAACCGAAGGTAAAACTATTTTAGGGGCTGTGAATACCCTGGGAGTTCTCAGTATTGTTGCTGATGAAGCCGAAGGCATTAAAACCATAGCGGATCTCAAAGGAAAAACCATTGTGGCCAGTGGCCAGGGCTCTACCCCGGAATATGTTCTAAACTATCTTTTGCAAAAAAATGGGTTAACCCCTGGAGTGGATGTTACCATTAACTATGTGGCAGAACATAGTGAAGCAGCCACACTTTTAGTCTCAGGACAGGCGACCATTGCCATGATTCCAGAGCCTTTTGTCACCACGGTGACCTCTAAAAAACCAACCATTAAAGTTGCCGTTGATATGACCAAGGCCTGGGAAGAAGCAAACAATGGCTCAAAGCTGGAAATGGGCTGTTTGGTAGTGAATAAAGCCTGGGCAGATGCCAACCCAAAATTAGTTGAAAAATTCATGGCTGCCTACGAAAAATCCGTTAAAGACGTCAATGCAAATCCTGTGGAAGGCGCCAAAAACATTGTGACCGCCGGCATTATGGGAGATGCAGCGCTGGCCGAAAAAGCCATTCCAAACAGTAATATTGTCTTTATTCCAGCCGCTGATGCAAAGGCGTCCCTAAACGAATACTTTACTATTTTAGCTGGATTTGAACCAAAAGCCATTGGCGGAAAAGTCCCCGGCGATGATTTCTACAGTCTTGGAAAATAATAATAAACCAATGCTTAAAAAAGTATTGATGAAAAGTGGAGTGTCCCTGTTCTGGGTACTTCTTTGGGCATTGGCAGCTCAGTGGGTTAACAGCCCACTGGTGTTGCCTTCACCCCTTGAAACCCTGAAGGGCGTTTTTACTCTGGCCGGAACTTCTAATTTTTATGTGAGTATTGGGATCACCCTGGCGCGTGTTTTTGGAGGCGTTTTTATTTCGGTGCTTCTCGGCATGGTCCTTGGTTTGGTAGGAGGGCTTAACGAGCTTTTTTACGAAATTATGAACCCGTTTGTCACCACCATTAAGTCACTGCCGGTGGTATCTGTCATCATTCTCATTAACCTATGGATTGCCTCTGGTTTAGTGCCTTTGGTGGTTACCTTTCTCATTTGCTTTCCCGTGACCTGGACCAATGTGGTTCAAGGAGTTCGGTCCACGGACCTGAAGATTCTGGAAATGGCAAAACTTTATAACGTTTCAAAAGCCAGAAAAATTTGGGATATTTATATACCGTCGGTTAAACCCTTTGGGGTGGCAGCTCTAATGAATGCCATCGGTTTAGGTTGGAAGGTTACAGTGACTGCCGAGGTATTAGCCAATGCTCTGCCATCGGTGGGAATGAACCTCTACTATTCAAAGATTTATTTGGAAACCGATCTGCTTTTTTCATGGACCCTGGTCATTGTGTGTTGCAGTTTCATCATTGAAAAAACAACGCTTTACTTTCTTAAACGCACCGATCGAGGAGGATTAGATCAATGCCCATTACCATAAAAAATTTAAGTAAAGCCTATGGCGATCAAGTGATTTTTGAGGACTTCAATCTGGTTCTTGAAAAAAATAAAATTACCGGGATTTTAGGTCCTTCCGGTTCGGGAAAATCCACCTTTCTAAATCTGTGCTGTGGTTTGGAAAAACCAGACCGGGGAACCATTATTGGTGTGAATCTCCAGACCATTTCCTATATTTTTCAGGAGCCAAGGCTGCTGCCCTGGCGAACCATACGAGAAAACCTCAGGTTCGTCCTCAAACAAAAATCAATCAGGAAAGCCGGCCCCCATGAGGAAACCATTAATGAAATGCTCAAGTTGGTTGGTCTTGACACCGTCGGCGACTTTTATCCCCGGGAGTTAAGCGGCGGTATGCGCCAACGGGTATCCATTGCCCGGGCATTTCTCTATCCCTCTGAGCTGCTGCTTATGGATGAACCCTTTAGCAGTCTGGATCTCGCCCTTAAAAATAAGCTCATGGATGATTTCTTGGAAATATGGCAGCATGATCAGCGAACCGTGATTTTTGTAAGTCATGACCGGCTTGAAATTGAACGGCTTTCCCATGAAATTCTGACCTTTTCAGACAAACCGGTGAAAATCGTGAGAAGTGAAAAAATGAACCGAGAAACCACGATCAAAGAATATTGATATTTTCTGCAAAGGCTTACCTAGTGCATAATATTTTTTTGTATGTTAAACTGATATTAGAAATAAGATCGGAGTAACCATGAAAATTAAATTGATTGCATTAGATATGGATGGCACCACCCTTCAGGGTGATCATACATCTATTTCTAAAAGAACAGAGAAAGCTTTAAAAGATGCCATTGCCAAAGGGATTTATGTGGTGCCTTCAACCGGCAGAATTTTCGCCCAGCTGCCAGAATCCGTAACCAGTATTCCAGGCGTTGACTATGCGGTGACCTCCAATGGGGCAGCGGTTGTGAATTTGAAAACAGGTGAAGTGATCAGTAACAATTATATCGGAGCCGGAAGCGTTAATAAAATAATGCACAAGATCGCCCGTAGAAACATATTTTGTGAGATTTATTATCAAGGTCAATCCTATGCGGAACACCGTTATTTTGCAAAGCTTGTTCCAACAAAAGCCTTTCCCCAGGGATTAATCGATATGATTAAGAGTAAATCCAAACCGGTGGACAGTATTTTAGAATTTACCCTGGCCCATGCCTCAGAAATTGAAAAAATCAATATTCCTTTATTAAGTGATCAAAACCATCGGAATTTATGGCAAAAGTTTTCCCAGATTAAAGGGGTTACCTTAACCAGTGCCGTTGCCAATAATATTGAAGTGAATCATCGCTCCGCCAATAAGGGCGAAGGTTTAAAGCAAATCTGTAGGATTTTAAACCTGGAAGCTAAAAACGTCATGGCCATCGGGGACAGTGATAACGATCTTCGGATGCTTCAATTTGCCGGACTTGGTGTTGCCATGGGAAACGCACCGGATGAACTAAAAGCAATAACCGACAAAGTGACCCTTTCCTGCAAAGAAGATGGCGTAGCCCACGCCATTGAAAAATATGTTCTTGCCTAGAAAAAATAGCGCAGCAACAAGAATAGAACCATCAACCCCCAGGGCTGATGGTTCTATTCTTGTTGGATACCCTGTTTTCAATGGCAATTATTTATCGTTGGTTGCTGCAAGATCGTACAGGCTGTCGCCTGTTCGCCATGATGCACACAACTGATAAAATAATTGCCATTGAAAGGGTATCAAATTTATAAAACTTTTTAAACTTGTAAAATAAATAGTCCCATGCTAGTATGAAAATAAATGTGGTCGTATTAAAAATGACTAAAAAAGGAGAATATAATTATGAACAAACAAGCTATTAATTCAAAAAAGGCACCAGCAGCCCTAGGTCCATATTCGCACGCCATTTTAGCAGGAGAAACCCTCTATATTTCAGGACAATTGGGATTGGATCCGGAATCCGGAGCTTTAGAGGTCGGAGTGGAAGCGCAGGCAAAAAAAGCCTTAAACAACTTATCGTCTATTTTAGAAACAGCGGGGATGACCAAGGCAAACATTGTGAAAACAACAATTTTTTTAACCGATATCAGTGATTTCACAGCGGTGAATGCCATTTACGCGGATTACTTTAAAGAAGTCGAAGTATACCCGGCGCGTTCCTGTGTTGAGGTTAGCGCTTTGCCAAAATGGGCACTTTTCGAAATCGAAGCCATTGCAGTAAAATGAAGATTCGATCCAAATAAGTAGGAATGAGGGAAGAATGAATAAAATATTGGAGCCCTACATGACCCTGGTGGACTTTATTGCAGAATTTTTAGGGGAAAATACCGAGGTGGTTCTCCATGATTTGACCGATTGGCATCATTCGGTGGTGGCCATTCGTAACGGACATATCAGCGGTCGTAAGGTAGGAGCACCCATTACTGAAGTATCACTAAAAATAATTCGCAGCCAGATCCATAAAGAAGTCCCATTTATCTATAACGACAAAGGCATAGCAAAAAAGAAGGACCACATTCGTTCAGCTTCCTGGTTTATCAAGGATGATGATGACTCACTGGTGGGAATGCTCTGTATTAACTCCGATTGTCAGGAGCTTATTATGGCTCGCAATATTCTCGACAAAATGATCAAAGCCCCAGAAAATCACAACAATATCAGTGTGGAAGTTAAAAAAAATGATAACCTGGATGCGAAGACCCTGGTAGACAATAATGTTAGCAATATTTTAAGGTCAAACGGAAAAAAAATCAGTCAATTGACAAAAGATGAAAAAGTCGCATTGGTAGGAAAGCTCCAAGCCATCGGCACTTTCAGCGTAAAAGGGACAGTATGGTATTTGGCAGACAGGTTGGAAGTATCCCTGCCTACCGTCTATCGTTACATCACCATGGCAAAAAAGAAAAATTGACAGGAGTGATCAATTTAATAATATGACAATTCCTGAGATTGCGTATTAAAGGCAGCAATAATTGAACTTGTTTAAGGTCCTAAACAGATTAACGTTACACTTAATATAAAGAAAATTTAACTTTTTTTATTTATATGTTTACTTTCTATGCAAATGGTGTTATATTTATATTAACAATTCTCATTTTCACAATAATTTCCAAAAAGACCCTAGGCATTGCCTGGGGTCTTACCCTTTTTTGGAAACAAGGGCAAGTCTTAAATAAATCTTTTATCGCCAAATTAGGTCCTGATGAATTTACAAATCTTTAAAAATAGCATATAATACTTTAAGAAGAAATTTTAATGCTCTTTGTTATTTTTATAAAAGATATTTGGAAATAAAAGATAGAAATTGAGGTGCAATATGACGCATCAGTTAAAAAAAGAAAATTTGCCTGAGCATATTGCCATTATTATGGATGGCAACGGACGTTGGGCAAAAGCAAAAAAACGCCCGCGATTATTTGGACACAATGCCGGAATGAAAACACTAAGAAAAATTGTTCGGGCATCATCGGATGCGGGAATAAAAATACTCACAGTTTATGCTTTTTCCACTGAAAACTGGAAACGAAGCCAGGAAGAAGTCGATGGACTGATGAACATAGCTGTGGAATACTTTAAAAAAGAAGTCGGGGAACTCCACCAGAATAATGTGAAAATCCAGGTGATTGGTGATGTTGATGGCCTCAATAGTAAAGTCCAAAAAGCAGCAAAGAATGCCATGGACATGACAGCAGACAATACCGGTCTTATTTTTAACGTGGCCTTAAATTATGGCTCCCGAAATGAAATCGTTCATGCCGTCAAGGCTTTAATTGAGCAAGGAGTTTTGCCTGAGGAAGTGACAGAAAAACGATTAAACGAAGAACTCTATACCAAAGGGCTAGGTGATCCTGATTTACTAATTCGAACCGGCGGAGAAAGTCGACTGAGCAATTTTATGCTTTGGCAGACTGCCTATACCGAATTATTATTCATTGATACTTATTGGCCGGATTTTAACAAAGAAGCGTATTATAATCTCATAGAAATATATCAGAAAAGAAATCGACGATTTGGAACTGCCTAGGAAAAAGGCAAAGGAGAAGACAATGCGTACTCGAGTATGGACAGGAATTATTGGGATCCCACTGCTTATTTTTATTTTGTACACCGGAGGTTTTATACTGGTGATTGGGATAAGCCTCCTTACCCTTGCAGGAGTTATGGAATACACCAACGCCATAAACCGAGCAATTCGCCCAAAAATAAACTTGGGTTTTATGCTATTATTAGCGGCGATGATAACCGTCACCATTAAACTTGACTATTATTTCCTGATGCCGGTATTGCTGATTGCCTTTATTACCATATTTTGCTATGAAATATTATCTGGAAATGTGGGGATACAGCGGGGAAGCGCCATGCTCTTTGGGCTGATTTATGTGCCGGTGATGTTTGGGTATCTTTTCCTTTTTGAAAATATTCAAAATGGGGTTTATTATTTATGGATGATTTTTATTATTGCCTTTTCCACGGATACTGCCGCCTATTTTGTCGGCAAATCCATCGGGAAAACACATTTTGCACCAAAGATTAGTCCTAAAAAAACCATCGCAGGCTCAGTCGGGGGCATTATCACCGCGGCCGTGTGCACCATGATTTATGGCGTGGTTCTTGCCAATTTTTTTGGTTTTATTTTACCCTGGTACTTATACCTGGCACTTGGGGTGACGGCGAGTATCGCCGGTCAGTGTGGAGATCTTACGGCTTCCATGCTTAAGCGCAGAGTCAAAATTAAAGATTTTGGACGTATTTTACCCGGCCATGGAGGGATACTTGATCGCTTTGACAGCATCTTNTTTATCATCCCTCTCATTTATATCTTTGCCAGCCTGACGGCTGACATCGTCTAGGAGAAGCCTTGAATTTTATTACGATATTAATNACACTGTTAATCTTAAGTGTCTTGGTTGTGGTTCACGAACTGGGACATTTTTTAGCCGCAAAAAAAACCGGCGTTTTGGTTGAAGAATTTGCCATTGGCATGGGGCCAAAACTTTTTGGCCATCAAGGGAAAGAAACCTTGTTTACCATCAGAGCGATACCCATTGGCGGTTTTTGCAAAATGTGCGGGGAAGAGCCACAACTGGATGAGGAAGGCAAAATTATTCCGAAGGATCCTGATTTTGTACCTGATGTAAGAAGTTATGAATCAAAAACCCAATTACAAAAGTTATTTATTTTAGTAGCCGGATCGGCTATGAATATTATTTTCGCATGGATCCTGCTTTTTATTATTTCATTGGCCATGGGTCAGATGAATTTTCTCCATGCCATTGCCAATGCTTCTCTAAATACCTGGCGGTTTGCCGGACTCATTTTCCAATCCTTTGCCATGCTGTTTACCGGTCAAATTGGGTTTGATAACCTTGCCGGTCCCATTGGCATGGTGTCAATGGTAGGCTCCTTTATGGATCAAGGGTTCATTATGATCATGGCCTTTACTGCTATGCTCAGCGTTAACCTGGGGATTATTAACATGTTTCCCCTTCCGGCATTGGATGGCGGCAGGTTTTTTGTCATCATCATTGAATTGATTACCCGACGAAAATTCAGTCCCGAATTGGAAAATAAAATTAACTATTTTGGTTTTTTTGCATTAATATTATTAGCAATCGTCATAGCAGCCAATGACATTATGCGACTAGCGTCCTAGGAGGACTTATGTTGAAAAACCGGAAAAACACCAAGACGGTAACCATTGGAAATGTAGCCATTGGCGGAGGAAACCCCATTGCCATTCAGTCCATGACCAACTCCGATACACGAAATGTAAAAGCTACCATTGCACAGATCCAGGCTCTTGAAAACGCCGGCTGCGAAATCGTTCGGGTAGCAGTGCCGGATCAGGAAGCAGCCAATGCCATCAAAGGAATTAGAAAAGGCATTCAGCTTCCTTTAGTCGCGGATATTCATTTTGACTATAAACTGGCTTTGACCGCCATGGATAATGGTGTGGATAAGCTGCGGATCAATCCCGGGAATATCGGTTCGGAAAAAGGTGTCAGGGAAATCGTCGCCATGGCCACCGAACGTCAAATTCCCATTCGTATCGGGGTCAATGCCGGTTCTCTGGAAAAAGAGATTTTAGAAAAAAACCAGGGCCAGGTCACAGCAAAGGGAATGGTGGAGTCCGCAAAAAAACACATTCAGCTTTTAGAAGAGGCCGGGTTTGATAATATTGTGGTGTCCATGAAGGCCTCGGATGTACGACTGACCATTGAATCCTATGAACTTTTCGCCGGAGAATTCAATTATCCGCTGCACTTAGGGATTACCGAAGCAGGGATTTTAAGAACCTCAGCGGTGAAATCTGCCATGGGCATTGGGTACCTGCTGCTCAACGGCATCGGTGATACCATGAGGGTATCGGTCACCGGAGATCCATTGGAAGAAATAGACGTCGCCCGGGACATTCTAAAAACCATCGGTCTTTACGAAGGCAAAAAAGGAATGGTCGAAGTTATTTCGTGCCCCACCTGCGGCCGCACAGAAATAGATTTGATTGGCATTGCCAACCAAATGAATGAACGCCTGCGACATGTGGAAAAAAATATTACCGTAGCAGTGATGGGGTGTATTGTCAACGGCCCCGGCGAAGGCAAAGCAGCGGACATTGGCATTGCCGGAGGAAAAAATAAAGCCGTATTATTTAAAAAAGGCGAAATTATCAGAAGTTTAAAAGAAGATGAAATCATTTCGGCCCTAATGGAAGAAATAGAAAAAATGTGAGGTGACCCTTGAGTATACTAACCCAACGCCAAGAGCGTTATCAAAAAGTGATAGATGAATACCGACTGGTAACAGATAGCATAAAAATCAATTCCAACCAAGGGGAATTGATTTTTAAGTTTTCATGCCCAAAAAAAGAAACCAATACCGAGTTCATCGAAACCGAGCTGGGAAAAATATTCGACTATGTGGAAGACTTGAAAATCGAGGTCGCCCCGCGAATATATCAAAATGGCGAAGCCCTTCTTTTAGCCGACAGTCCCGGGGTCACCGATCTTTTAACCACCATTAACCCGAAAGTCACCAACATTCTTTTAATCAATACCATGATGGCCGAAGGAAACACATTTTTCGTCCGGGGACGTTCCACCGGAACCTTGGATGGCGAGGCCCTGGCGATTTTCAAGAATCGTTTTAAACGTCTGATCTCAGAAAACTATGGTTTGGAATCCGAACTGGTGGTTCGTTTTTCAGATAATGAGGCCGTGGCTGAAAAAGGCGAAGAAGATTTGCAAAAGCGCCTGGCAACCATCAAACCGGTGGCGGCGAAAACAGATCCCAAAAAGAATCTCCCCAAAGCAGAAAAGCCCGGCGATGTGGTTCTGGGAAAAAAAATCACCAAGCCCATTATCCCTCTAAGCGAAATTGATTTTAGTGATAATGGCCACTCCGAAGGAGAAACCTTTGTGTTTAAAGGCTGGGCTTTTGGCGTTAATGCCCGAGCGTTAAAAAACAATAAAACCCTGTTAACCTTTAACATAACCGATAATTCAGGAAGCATTTCCTGTAAAATATTTACCGATAAACAAGAAGTGATTAACGGCATCAGCAATGACACCTGGTATCTCATTGAGGGGAAAATCAATTATGATGAATATTCCCAGGAACTTCTGCTTCACCCCCGCAACATCAACCTGTCCCGAGAAATCATCCGTACCGACGATGCCCCGGAAAAACGGGTTGAGTTACATATTCACAGCCAGTTCAGTGCCATGGATGCCGTCAGTAAAGTTGAAAAAATCATGAAACAGGCCTCTGATTTCGGTCACGATACCATTGGCATTACCGACCATGGGGTGCTCCAGGCCTACCCGGAAATGATGGAGTACGGAAAAAAGAAAAAAATCAAAGTACTTTATGGCGTCGAAGGTTATTTGGTGGAAGATCAGCTAAATATGGTTTTTGGCGACCAGGAAGAAGCATTTTCCGGGGACTTTATTTTTTTTGACTTGGAAACAACCGGATTGATTCCCGGAAACCATAAAATCATTGAAATTGCGGCGGTTAAAATTAAAAACAGGCAGATCATTGACAGTTTCACAAAATTAATCAATCCCCATTGTCAAATACCGGCATTTATTACCAATCTAACCGGAATTACCAACCAAATGGTTGAAGAAGGCATTGAAGAGGTGGATGCATTACAAGGCTTTCTCGATTTTGCCGGAGAGTCTATTTTAGTCGCCCATAATGCTCCCTTTGATATGAGCTTTCTAGCCAAAGCCCTGCTAGACCATGATATTCAAAAAGAAAGTACGGCAGTGGATACCCTGGCCATGGCCAGATGCCTGTTAACCCAAATCAACAAGCATAATCTCAAAAAGCTCTGCAGCTTTTTTAAAATTGATATGGGCAATCAACATCGCGCCCTGGACGATGCCATGGCATCCGCCAAGGTTTACGTTAAGCTCCTTGATCTGGCAGAAAAAAAAGGGTGCACTTCCATTCAGACCTTAAATACCCTGTCCACCAGAGAACGCAGCATTCGCATTAACAACACCAACCATATTATTATTTATGCGAAAAACCAGGCCGGGATTAAAGATCTTTATCGACTGGTATCCGAGTCTCATTTAAGTTATTTTTACAAAAAGCCGCGAATTCCAAAATCCCTGCTGGCGGAAAGCCGGAAAAATCTTCTAATCGGTTCAGCCTGTGAAGCCGGAGAACTGTTTACCGCTTTTGTCAATAATAAATCCCAGGGCACCTTGGTGCAAATTGCAAATTTCTACGATTATCTGGAAATTCAGCCCCTGGGAAACAACCAGTACCTCATTGACAAGAACAGCGTACCCGATGTGGAAGCGCTCATTAACATTAACAAAGGGATTATTGCCCTGGGAAAAAGCCTGAACAAGCTGGTGGTTGCCACCGGGGATGTTCACTTTGTTAACAAAGAGGATTCCCTGTATCGTGAAATTTTATTTTCTGGCCAGGGCTATAAGGATGCAAAAAAACAACCCCCTTTATATTACCGAACCACCGACGAAATGTTAGCAGAATTCAGCTATCTGGATGAAGCCACTGCCAGAGAAGTGGTGATCGAGAATCCGCGAAAAATTGCCGACATGATGGATGCCGTTTTGCCCATTCCCGATGGTACTTTCCCGCCCATAATTGAAGGATCAGATGATGAAATCAGGGAAATGGTCGAAGTCCAGGCCAAAGAGCTCTTTGGCCATCCCTTGCCGGAAATTGTTGAAAAGCGCATTAAAAAAGAATTGGATTCCATTATCGGCAATGGCTACTCCGTGCTTTACCTGATCGCCCAAAAACTGGTGCACCATTCCATGGAAGACGGCTATTTAGTCGGTTCCCGAGGGTCCGTCGGGTCCTCCTTTGTGGCCACGCTGTGTGGGATTACCGAGGTTAACCCCTTGGCCCCCCATTACCGGTGTCCCCAGTGCAAGCACTCCGAATTTTTTGACAGCAACGAAGTCGGGGTTGGTCCAGATTTAAAAGATGCCCTGTGTCCCCAGTGTCAGACAAAAATGGACAAAGACGGCTTTGATATTCCCTTTGAAACCTTCCTGGGCTTTGAAGGCGACAAAGAACCAGATATTGACCTTAACTTCTCAGGCGATAATCAGGCCGAAGCCCATCGCTATACCGAGGTTCTTTTTGGCAAAGGAAAAGTGTTTCGGGCCGGTACCATTTCAACCATTGCCGATAAAACCGCCTATGGTTTTGTGAAAAATTATTATGAAGAAAATGACATCAAAGTACCAAAGGCAGAACTCGACCGGGTCATCAGCTGCTGTGCCGGCGTGAAGAAAACAACCGGTCAGCATCCCGGGGGGATCATGGTTGTTCCCACCTATAAGGACATTTATGATTTTTGCCCGGTGCAGCATCCCGCCGATGATACCGAAAGCGATACCATTACCACGCATTTTGCCTATGAATCCATTAGCGGCCGAATGTTAAAACTTGATATTCTAGGTCATGATGATCCCACCATGCTAAAAATGCTCAAAGACCTCACCGGCATCGATTCAGTCAAGATTCCTTTGGATGATGAGAAAACCATGAGTCTTTTCACCTCCACCAAGGCCCTGGAATTAACCGATAACGATTTTGAATCACCACTGGGAGTCTGTGGCATTCCCGAGTTCGGTACCAGTTTTGTCAGGGAAATGCTCCTGGACACAAAACCCACCGCCTTTTCAGACCTGATTCGAATTTCCGGTTTATCCCATGGTACCGATGTTTGGCTGAATAATGCCCAGGATTTAATCCGGGACAAAAAAGCCACCATCAAAGAAGCCATTTGTACCCGTGATGATATTATGCTTTATCTCATTTACGCCGGCCTCAAAGCCAAAACGGCCTTTACCATCATGGAAGCCGTTCGAAAAGGAAAAGGATTAAAGCCGGAATGGGAAGACGATATGAAGAAAAACAAGGTTCCGGGATGGTACATTGATTCCTGTAAAAAAATCAAGTACATGTTCCCCAAAGCCCATGCCGCCGCCTATGTCACCATGGCCTTTCGAATAGCCTGGTACAAAGTCTATTATCCCTTGGCCTACTACGCCACCTACTTCACGGTCCGTGCCAGCGAATTTGATGCCCAGCTCATCAGCCAGGGAAAAGGGCACGTGGTATCCATGATGAATCATATCAGAGAGGTTGGCAACAAAGCCTCCAATAAGGAAAAAAACCTCCTCACGGTTTTGGAAATTGCTCATGAAATGATGTGCCGCGGCTATGCCTTTAAGAATGTGGACGTCTATGAATCCAACCATACCCAATTTCGCATTGTCGGCAATGCCCTGCTGCCACCCCTCAACGCCCTTGAAGGCATTGGCGATAAAGCGGCCCAGCGCATCTTCGAAGAAGGACAGCTCCGCCCCTACATGTCCCGGGAAGATCTGCAGGTCCGCACGAAAATAGGTAAGTCCGTCATCGAAACCCTGGAAAAACAAGGCTGCCTGAACCAGCTTCCAGCCTCAAACCAAATCACTTTCTTTTGAAAATCATTAAATAAAGTGCTACATCCCACCACAAGGGGCGATTAATAATTGCCCCTTGTGGTATCGAGGGTTTGTCATCACCATATAAAGTTTTGATGTTTGAATGATTATCCATTCAGATTTCAATATCAATGGCAGTTAAATTGAGTGCGTGTCCACCGACTCTGACTTCTGCGATGGCCTTATTTTCAATCCTAAGAGATACATTGATTTCCGACGGCTGTTTCATTGAGTAACCCTGTTCGAAGATAAGATCATCAGCATCGACAGAACTGATTTTTCCGTATTTAAATAAATAGCAAGCCAGAGCTCCGTTAGAGGTACCGGTAGCCGATTCTTCGGGAATCTCAACCAGTGGAGCGAAGTTTCGGCAGTGGGCTTTGGGATGACCCGATGATTCAATGCTAAAAACATGATAGCCTACCACGTTATATTTCCGGCTGAGTTCCTTTATTTTTTTGAAGTCCGGTTTAATGGCATTGAGGATCATACCGGTTTTAACAGGAATAAGGATATCTCTTAACCCCGTTGAAACAATTTGCACCGGTAAATCTTCTACCATTTCTAGTCTGGAAATATTCAGCGAATCAGCAATTTCTCCCTTATCCAGGGTTTCATAAAATTTGGGAACCCTTTGATTCATCATGATGGACAAGTCGTCTTTTACTTCCACATTTAAAACCCCAGCTTTAGTTTCCTGTGCATACTGGCCGGGTTTGATAAATCCAAGGCTTGCTAAAGCGGAAAAGGTTCCCACCGTGGCATGGCCGCACAAATCAACCTCTTCATTGGGAGTAAAAAACCGCAGCTTAAAATCTGCACAATCCGAGGTAAGAACAAAGGCAGTTTCACTAAACCCCAGGTGAGCCGCTATTTTTTTAAACTCATTTTCAGAAAGCCTGTCGGCATCCAAAACCACGCCGGCAGGATTTCCGCCTTCAGCTGTTTTAGCAAAGGCATTAATACGATATGCTTTTATTTTCATTACTTACTCCAATCAAATAATCACAATGTTCACACAATTATACACTAAATTTGATCTTGGATCACATCAAAAAGCAATATCATATATTAGAAAAAAATAAATGTTAGATAAGACTATTTTTCATGATAACACCATGTTATAATCGGAAATAAAGATTGCTGAATTTAGATAGAGCACATAGAAATTTAATATTATTTCTTCCAAATAGAGTGATTATATAAATATAAAAGGGTATCAAACTTAAGTATTAAGTAAAAGGGGGAATCCGAAAAATGAGAAATGAACCATTACGTCAGAAATTTAAATTAAAAGAGGGCCAGTATACATTAATAGAACACGAACAGGAAATGCTGACGCAGGATAAATATCAAATTCTTTTTGACAACGCCGTCGAAACCATTATGGTGATAGAAAACCAGGAAATAAAAGTCGTATACATTAGTAGATCACGAACAGGAAATGCTGACGCAGGATAAATATCAACTTCTTTTCGAAAATGCCGTCGAAACCATTATGGTTATTGAAAACCAGGAAATAAAAGTCGAATGGCTCAGGAATTAACCGGTTATAGCGCCAAAGAACTCCTATCAATGTCATTTCTGGATTTAATCAGTCCGGAAGATTGTATCGGAGTCATTGTTTTTCATAAAAAACGATTAATGGGCGAAAAAGAACACGCTAAACAGGAATTTCGCATTGTTAGAAAAGATGGAGAGATTCGCTGGGTAGAGTTCGATGGCATCAAAATCCTATGGAATAACCATATCGCTACCTTGAATTTTATTATTGATATCACCGATCGTAAAGAAGCGGAAAATGCTTTAAAACAAAGTGAGGAAAAATATCGGTCACTTACAGAGTATGCATCAGATGTAATATGGATTTTCAATTCAGACAAAAAAAAATTCACTTATGTTAGTCCGGGAATTCAGAAGCAAAGAGGACTTACGGTTGAAGAGGCCATGGCTGAAAGTTTAAAAGAAGCATTAACAGCAGAATCATACATTAAAGTGAATGAAGAATTCCAAAAAAATCTAAATGAGTTTACAGCGAATATGGAAAACCCTGAAAATTATATGATTGAAATCCAGCAACCATGTAAAGATGGCAGTACTCGCTGGATTGAGATTTCAACGAAATTTCGTAGTAACCCGGATGGAGACATTGAAATCGTAGGGGTAAGCCGAGATATTGACAAAAGAAAAAAAGCTGAAGAAGAAGCAGTAAATTTAAGCTGTTTTGATGAACTCACAGGGCTTTATAACAGAGATTTCTACGAACAAGAATTAATTCGGCTAAACACACAAAATAATTTGCCAATCACACTCATAATGGCACGGATAAAAGGCTTAAAAGTGACAAATGATACCTTTGGGTTTAAGATGGGAGATCAGCTTATACAGACCACTGCAAAAATTCTGAAAAAGGCATCCCGATCAGAAGATATTGTCATCCGAATAGGCGGCGATGAATTTGTTGTTTTATTGCCGAATACCAACGCAACGGTTGCAGAGTTAGTGGTAAAACGCATGGTTGAAGCCATTAAAAAAACAGAAATGAATGAAATCATTTTATCTGTTTCCTTTGGATGGGCCACAAAAAATCAGTCGGAAGAAGACGTCGAGAAAATATATACTGAAGCCGAAGAAATGATACGTCAGGGAACAACATGAGATAAAAATCAGCAGGTAACAGAGCGTGTTATCTCAATGTTATTAATTGCACTAAGGAGTAGAAAAATTACTCTAATTGAAGAAGTTTAAAAAAATAATCAGTCTTAATTAATGTAAATCAAATAGTTGAAAAGAAGAACGTGGAAGAACGATATATTTATCGTTCTTCTTTTTTGTTTTCAAAAGTAAGAGTAAAAAAACACGCGTCAAGAGTAAATACAAAAAAAGAAATAGCAAGATATTACCAAAGTGAACAAGAAATTTGATTTTAATATGGCTTGTGTTTATATATACTGTAAAGCAAGTAGTCGATTACAATCAAAAAAGGGGAGTACAAAATGAAAATGGATACGTCAAAAATGTTGGAGTTCAAACCAGAAACCTCGGAACAGCTTTATCTTATGTATACCCAGATAAAGGAAATCCGAACTGATGTTACGAGCCTCCAAGAAGATCTGGACAAAATATTTTTGAGAAAACGAGTTGTTGAGGTTGTTGAAAACGAATATGATTTTGGAAAAGTGGTTGAAGTACTTGAAATTTTCGGTGGCTATGTCAATCGAAGTTTTGGTATTCGGGTGGAAAAGGATGGTGAAATCCAGGAATACTTTGTCAGAAAATATAAAACCGGAATTCAGGCAAAGGAAATTGAGTTTGAGCACCTGCTCATTACTTTTGCCAAAGAACACGGTTTGGACATTGCCGCGGGCATTATCTCGGCATCGGATGGTAGAGGATATATCAAAGTGGAAAATCCAATCATCAATGGAGAAATTGATAATATAGAATATTATGCGGTTTACGATTATCTTGAAGGTGAAGATAAGTACACCTGGCTCACTCCCTATTGCACAGACAAAGAATTTGCCAGTATGGCAGAGGTTATGGCAACCTTCCACAACGCCGCAAGGGATTTTGATCCCATGGGACTTGAACGTGTGGAATTGAAAATATTGGATTTTGTTGAAACACTGCCCAACATTTTCAAAGAATATGCAGCTAAAGATTGCGATAACATTTACCATGAATTTTTCAATAAAAAACTGAATGCCATTATCGATGTTATTGAGAACAATAAGATCCCGGAAGTCATCGCTGAAAAAATGCCCTATAATCCCACCCATAACGATTACCATCCAGGAAACGTAAAATTCAGAGATGAACAGGTTGTTGGAATTTTCGATTTTGATTGGTCGAAAATTGAATTGAGACTTTTTGATGTTTGCCTGGGAATGGTTTACACCTGTTGTTACTGGGAGGATAAGGAAGAAGACAAGTTGCGCTTGGATAAGTGCGAAATATTCTTAAATGCCTATGAACAACGCATGCATGTGCTTAAAGGATTAACCGGGTTTACCAAAGAAGAAAAAGCCTCCATGAAAAATATGCTGGCATTTGCCAATATGTATCTCATTAACTGGTGTGCAGAAGCTTACTATAACGATATGGAAGAGCTCAATGATTACGAATACCTTGCTTACTTAAAACATCAAATCAAGTTAATGGATTGGATCGAAGACAACGAAGAAGCAATTCAGGAAATGGTTAATAAACTCTAGTATATAGTAATTTAAATTTTGAAAGGCGGATTTTTATGAACACTACTGAACGTTTAGAAAAACAGGAAATAGGCCATGCAAAGAAAGGCTTGCTTTTTGGAGTCGCTTCTGGTGCTTCCTGGGGATTAAGTGGAGTAATCATGAGCATTGCTTTTGGAATGGCGCCATTTACCGATGGTGTCAGTCTTCTCCTGGCACCGATTGTCGGGGCGGCAATGCATGATGGTTTTGCAGGATTATGGGTTTTTATCTATAATTTATTCAATGGTAAATGGCGGGAATACGGTCGTACCATCAGAACAAAACCAGGGATGCTGGTATGTTTGGCCGCTTGTTTCGGAGGACCAATCGGAATGTCCGGTTATATGCTGGGGATCACCCTTGCCGGGCCATCCTACGCACTGGCAATTACCGCAATATATCCTGCAATTGGCGCAGTACTCTCCGTTATCATTCTTAAGGAAAAGATCGGTATCAGAACATGGATCGGTATTTTACTTTCAATTACTGGGGTTATGATCGTAAGCTGGGTTCCGCCTGCTGCAGGGATGTATCCATATTTCTACGCTGGAATCGGACTTGCCTGTTTAGCAGCCATCGGCTGGGGAACAGAAGGCGTTATCTCAGGATTTGGTATGGATATGGTAGATCCAGAAGTTGCTGTGGGAATTCGTGAAGCAGCCTCATTTAGTGTATATCTTGTGGCAGTCCTTCCCATCATGTTTGGAGTCGTTGGCTATCAAATGATTGCAGCAGCATTCACGACGACAAGTGTTTGGATCATTATTGTCGCCGCACTTTTAGGCGGCGGTTCTTACATCTGCTGGTATAAGGCAATCAATATGACCGGGGCTTCCCGAGCAATGGCATTAAACATTACCTATGCTTTATGGTCAGTATTCTTTGGCTGGTTGTTAATTGGAACAGTAATCACACCCAATCTTATCATTGGTGGACTCGTCATAACTTGTGGAGCTATTTTAGTAGGAGCGAACCCAAAAGAATTAATCAATTTAAGAAAAAAATAAGCATATGGAGGTATGAAAGATGGCAGCTATACTACCCCTACGCTTCAGAATTCTATATCTAATGTCAACAAAAAAAGATAGTGTGAAATCTGAAGATATTATGAAGGAACTTGAGAGTGATTACGGAAAAGAAAAACAATTTAAGAAAAAAGCCATGGACGGTCATTTGATATCCATGCGAGCCCTGGGATTAATCGAAATATCTGACGTGAGCATTGATGAAAAGGATGAACTCATTGAAGAATACAAAATTTCGGAGTTAGGCATCACCCGACTAAAATACTTACCAAAAGCATATAAATAATAAAAATAGGTAATTGCGAAATTCATAAACTCAACTGTAAACTGACAGCAAGCTAACGGCACTTTCGCAATTACCTAAATAATAAAACCACATTGGAGGAATAATCAATGAAATTTATGGACTATTACACAGAAGCAGAAGTGACTCGGATTCACGAAGCATCATTGGACATTTTACAAAATACAGGATTAAGCGTGAGAAATGAAAAAGCCAGAGAAATCTTTAAAAAAGCTGGCTGCTCGGTCGATGAAACAACCCATCTTGTGAAAATCCCCGGAAAACTGGTTGAAGAATGTCGGAAATCATATGTTCCCAAATACACATTCACTGCCCAAGATTCCAAATATGATATTGTATTGCCGGATAATCGTCCGGTAGTTGTTACCGGAAGCTCTGCTCCCAATGTCATTGACCCTAAAACAGGCGAAGATCGTCGGGCAACATCAACGGACATTGCCAATATTGCAAATCTTATTAATGAACTCGATGGCTTTGATGTCTTTTCAATTTCCACATTGGCCCAGGATGCACCAAAAGGTCAAATCAGCGTTTCCAGGTTTTATCCAGCTCTGAAAAATTGCAAAAAACCAGTGCGAAGCAATACGCCCACCATTAAGGATTTGGAAGATGTTTTATCACTGGGAGAAATGATTGCCGGCAGTAAAGAAGCTTATTATGAAAGACCTTTTATTAATCATCACTATTGCCCGGTGGTTTCACCCCTTACAATGGATGTGGATTCCACAGATGCCGTGATTTATCTCACCGAAAAAGGACTTCCTGTTTATGGAACAATTGTTCCAAATGCGGGAATGACATCCCCAATGTCCATGACGGGAACTTTGGTTTTAGGAAATGCTGAATTTTTAGCTCTTTCCACACTAATCCAGCTCATTCGCCCAGGGGCACCGATGATCTATGCAGTGCTTTCAACCGTAGCGGATCTAAGAACTGGGAACTATGCACCAGGGGCAGTTGAAACTGGAATACTCCAAATGGCCCATTCCCAAATGGCCAGATATTATGGTGTGCCTTCAGGTGGTTATATTGGTTTAACCAATTCTCAAATCAATGATGCGCAATGTGGTTATGAAACAGGAATTAATACCACAGGAGCCTTATTAGCCGGATCAGATTTATTTAATATGGGTGGTTTATTGGGAAGCTTAATGGCCTTTGATTATTCCAAAGCCGTGATAGATAATGAAATAGCCCTAATGCTGAAACGCATGAAACGTGGTATGGAATTCAGTGAAGAAAATCTCTGTTTGGATCTCATTCATGAAGTTGGGCCCGGCGGAACCTATTTAGATCTCAAGCATACTCAGAAGAATATGCGGAAAATGGCCTTCTATCCTAAAGTGGCCACCAGAGAAATGCGTAAAAAGTGGGAAGCTAATCGATTTACAGCAGAAGACAGAGCATTTCAGGAAGTAAATAAAATATTCAAAAAGTCTGTTCAAAAAACATTTACAAAAGAGATTGATGAAAAAATCAGAAATAATTTCCCTGGCCTTGTTAAAGGCGATATGGTTTGGTAGTAAAAATAAGGTTTCAAATTAAGGAGAAAAAATAATGAGTGTACAAGCAATTTATGATGCAATAATGGAATTTGAAGATGATGATGTGGTTCAAGCGGTAAAAGATGCCATTGCCGCCGGAGTGGACAGCGAAGTAATTCTAAATGAAGGGCTCATCGGGGCCATGGATGAAGTCGGCAGACTTTTTTCAATCGGAGATCTGTATGTGCCGGAAATGCTCATGGCGGCAAACGCCATGAAAGCCGGCATGCAAATTATTAAGCCATACCTTAAAGGGGATGATGGCGGCCGGGGCGTCGTGGTTATTGGAACCGTTGAGGGCGACCTCCACGATATCGGTAAAAACCTGGTTTCCATGATGATGGAAAGCGCCGGATTTGAAGTCATCGATCTCGGTATTGACGTACCGGCAGATAAATTTATTGAAACAGCCAGAGAAAATAAAGCCAATATTATTTGTTTGTCAGCACTGTTAACAACCACCATGACCACCATGGGAGAAACCGTCAAGGCCATTCATGAGTCTGATTTAAATGTCATAACCATGGTCGGCGGAGCTCCCGTAACCCAGGAGTTTGCCAAAGAAATCGGGGCCGAAGGCTTTGCCGAAGATGCCGGGGAAGCTGTTGTACTGGCAAGAACCCTGTTGGCTTCTTAGGTTGGTGAAAAACAGATGATCATCGTTGGAGAACTCATTAATGCCAGCCGTAAAGCGGTTGGCGAGGCCATTAAACAAAAGGACGCGTCCTTTATTCAAAAGCTGGCCATTGATCAAACCGAAGCTGGTGCCACCTATATCGATGTTAATGCCGGAATATTTGTAGGTAAGGAAGGGGAATACATGGAGTGGCTGATTAAGAACATTAAAGAAGTTACCAAGCTTCCCTGTTCCATTGACAGCCCTGATCCCAAAGTCATCGAGCGAGGAATGAAACTCAATGGTGAAGATGCCATGGTCAATTCCATTTCCCTGGAAAAGAAACGACTTGAAACAATCCTGCCGTTGATTGCCGGAACATCCCTAAAAGTTGTGGCTCTGTGTATGGATGATCAAAAAATGCCGGAAACCAGGGAAGATCGTTTAAGAATCGCCGATATACTAATCAATCGGTTAGTCCAAAGCGGCGTAAAGCTTGAAAACATTTATGTGGATCCCCTGGTTCAGCCCATTTCCACAGATATTACCTTTGGGAAGGGATTCATTGATAGCGTGGCGGACATTATGGAAAACTATCAAGGCATTCACACCATTTGTGGATTATCAAATATTTCCTTTGGATTACCGGAACGGAAATTTTTAAACCGGAATTTTGCCGTGATGGCCATTTCCAGAGGCCTGGATGCACTTTTAATTGACCCACTGGATCGGAAAATGATGTCAAATATTTGTGCCGCCGAAACATTAATCGGCCGGGATGGCTTCAATGTCCAGTATCTTAAAGCGTTTCGAAAGAAAAAGTTGGAAGTATAAACTAATCCTCTTTGTCTATTATTCATTAATAGACAAAGAGGTATCTCCAAAAGGTTGGTTCCAGGTTATAGGCGATTAAAAGCCGCTTCCTCCGATGAAGGAGGAAGAATAACGGCTGAAATTTTAGTGGATTAGTGATTTTCATAGTGAAAGAATTTCTGAAAAAGAACTCTTTTTCGCTGATGAAATTTGAATAATGCCAGTGACATTATAAAATAAATTTGAGATAATAACCAGAAGATAAAATAGCACAAATGCAACGAAGCATTTGTATAAAAGCGACGAAGCTTCCATGTGATTATCCAAGGCAATGGGTAATGATCTGGGAGTTTTTTGTTCTTCTTTATCAAGATTGCAAAATAGTGAGAATAAGGTGGGATGTTAAATGATCATTGGACGAGTGGTTGACAGTATTTGGTGTACCAGAAAAGAAGATGAATTAACGGGTTTAAAGTTCCTTAAAGTAAAGCTGCTGAATCGGGAAATAGAAATTGAGAATGGTGAAATAGTGGTGGCAACTGACCTGATCGGAGCTGGCATCGGAGAACTGGTATTATTAACAAAAGGAAGCGCGGCAAGAAGGTCCAAGGGACTGGAAAATGCACCGGTTGATTGCATTATTATTGGCATTATCGATGATAAATCCGAAGCTGAGGAGGATCTGGATGGAGAGTGAATTTATTAATCGCATCAGGGAAGCCGGGATTGTCGGAGCAGGAGGTGCTGGTTTTCCCACCCATGTGAAATTAGCAGCCAAAGCAGAAGTGATCATCGTCAATGCGGCAGAGTGTGAACCCTTAATCCGGGTCGATGAGGAATTGCTTTTTAACTTCACCAACGATTTTTTAGAAGGATTACACAGTATTATAAAGGAAACAGGGGCTGAAAAGGGTTATATTGCCATTAAAGCAAAGCACTTGGAAGTCATCAACCGTTTAAATGAACAATTACAAAACTATCAAGATATTGAGATTTATCTGCTTACAGATTTTTATCCTGCCGGTGACGAACAAATAATGGTTTATGAGGTTTTAAAAAGAGTTGTGCCAAAGGGCGGTATCCCTTTGAATGTCGGCTGCATTGTCTGTAATGTTGAAACGGTTTTAAATGTCAACAACGCGGCCAAGGGAAAAATGGTGACCTCCACCTATGTGACAATAACCGGAGAAGTGGAAAAACCAGCCACCTATTGCATGCCCATTGGAATGAGTTACCGGGAAGCCCTGAAGTGTGCCGGACTCAAAAATNTGNATGGAAAAGTTGGCATTGANGGCGGACCCATGATGGGAAAGATNATNNNTGANTTTGATTTGCCAATAACGAAAACGACCAAAGCAATCATCGTATTAGACCACGATTGTTCACTCATCAGAGAAAAAACGAAAACGATAGAACAGGTCTTAAAACAGTCAAGAACCGCCTGTATCCAATGTCAAAAGTGTACCGATTTGTGCCCCCGGGATTTACTTGGCCATAATGTCAAGCCTCATATCGTCATGAGAATTGTAAACTATGGTTTGTCCGATTTTTCAGGAATGAAAACAGCATTAGGATGTTCCGAGTGTGGGGTCTGCGAATTATACGCCTGTCCAAATGAGTTATCCCCCCGAAAAGTCAATGCGATGATNAAACAGGAGCTGATTAAANCNGGCATAAAAATCGATCGTGANGTTGAAAAAAAATCTCCGTCAGAAATGATTGAATATCGAAAAATCCCGGTTAAACGGCTNATCGAAAGGCTGGGGCTGAAAAAGTACGATGTGAGGGCATCACTGAAAAGCCTTGATTACNATCTGAAAAAGGTGANCATACCGCTTAAGCAACATATTGGCGGTCCGGCAAAGGCNGTGGTTGAAAAAGGGGTGATGGTAGACCAGGGGACACTCATAGGAGAAATTGAAAACGGAAAATTAGGGGCANGGGTTCACGCCAGTATTTCCGGGATCATTACCGAAGTTTCCAGTGAATCCATTACCATTGAANCCCTGGAAGGAAGTNGAATATGATAGACACCATTGGTTTTATAGAACTTAACAGTATTGCTAAAGGCATTGAAGTAGCCGATCAGATGTTNAAAATTGCAAATGTGAAATTGATGTTTTCAACAGCGACCTGTCCGGGAAAATACATCACGTTAGTCTATGGGGATGTCGGATCGGTGGAAAATGCCATTAGAGCAGCAAAGCTTGTGGGCAAAGAATATGTTATTGATGATTTAACGATCCCAAATGTTGATGAACAGATTTTCCCGGCAATCACAGGTTCCGGAAATATCGAGAAAATAGGGGCAATCGGTGTGATCGAAAGTCTGGCAATGGCATCCCTCATTGTCGCAGTGGATACCTGCGTTAAAGCATCGGGAGTGCAGATTGTCGAATTAAGGCTTGGCTCTGGTATCGGAGGTAAATCCTATTGTGTCATCACCGGGGATGTATCCGAGGTCAATGCGGCCATGGAAGCAGGAATAGCAGTGATCAAAGAAAGCGGCAATTTAGTTTATTATACCGTGATTCCATCACCCCATGAAAATTTTAAAAGGACGTTATTATAGAGAGGATGATTACAGTGAATACTAGTGAAGAAAAAGTTAAAGATGGATCTTTAAGTTCAGATATTTCTGAAGACCTTATCAACCGTATTGTGGATGAGGTCATGGGCACACTTTCAGCAGAGGACCAACCTGTGAAGCCAGTTTCCGAGGTTGATAGAATTAAACTCATAAAAGGAAGCAGTGTTGTTTTTGAAAAATTTGATACCGGAAACCCAAAAGATAAAGTGACCTATAAAGAAGTACTGTCCATTGATGAATGTCCAAACATGGCGACGGGATTTTTGAAAATTGACAAATCCTCATTCGATTGGTATTTAGGCTATGATGAACTGGATTATATTATCGAAGGAACATTAGCCATAACATTTAATGGAAAAACCACCACCGGCCGACCCGGGGATGTTATTTTTATTCCCAGGAACACCGCCGTAACTTTCAGTTCCCCAAATCGCTGCAAATTTTTCTATACCGCATATCCGGCAAATTGGCAGGATTTCTGCGAAGAAAAGAAATAAAACTTTTTCAAAGGAGATCAAGAATGAGTGAAGAGGTTCAAAGAGTAATTCAGGAATACGTTCCCGGCAAGCAGGTTACGCTGGCACATATTATTGTGAATCCCGATAATAGCATTTATAAAAAACTGGGATTGGAAGAGAATCGTAATTCAATTGGAATACTGACAATTACACCCAGTGAGGCTGCCATTATTGCAGCAGATGTTGCCGTAAAAGCCGGAGCTGTTTCAATCGGCTATGTTGATCGCTTTAACGGTTCGCTGGTCATTGAAGGGGATGTGGCGTCGGTGGAAGCATCCATTGCTCAGGTGCTTCAGGCATTGTCAAAGTTACAGGGAATGTCAATCCCAGTCGTCACCAGATCCTGAGGTTTGCGATGAAAAAAGTGATGTTTATCGGTTCTACAGGAAGTGGCAAAACAACATTATATCAAAGGTTAGAGACCTGTCGGTTAGATGATGATAAAACCCAGGTCATCGAATTCCACAAAAATGTCATCGATACTCCCGGTGAATATCTGGAAAACCGGGGATATTATTCAGCTTTACAGGTGACATCCGTAGAGGCTGATATTGTGGCCCTGGTCATGGACTGTAAAAGCAGATGCAATGTGTTTCCCCCGGGTTTCGCCAGGATGTTTACCAAACCGATCATTGGAATAGTAACGAAAATTGACCTCTTGGAAGATTTTGAAGACTATATTTATGCCGAAGAATCATTGAAGTTAT